>ERZ773250.199-NODE-199-length-39188-cov-7.033016_pt1 | contig 39188 bp, 32 predicted proteins | sample MGYA00511258_ERZ773250 | MGnify/ENA primary metagenome ERZ773250 (study PRJEB29015, sample SAMEA2738164) | human oral metagenome | biome: human oral; feature: human-associated habitat; material: saliva | place: China | collected 2187 ... | reverse complement strand
ATTCGTAGTTTATAGCATACAATTAACTATATGTAATTCGTGAAATTCGTAGTTTTTAGCATTCAATTCACTGTCTCTCAATTCGTAAATTCGTAGTTTATATCTTGCAATTAACCTATTTGGTAATTCGTAAATTCGTGGTTTGGGGCACGCAATGCGTACGGTTGGGGAGGCGATTGTTTGTCAATTGCAACAAAAAATCACATAGATAAAAAGTAATTTAATCTTATTAACAATAGCGTAGCCAGTGCTGTGGCACACAGATTTATGCATAAATGAATAAAAAAAGATTTAACATTAAATCATGATAGTGTACTTCTGAAACTCAAAAAGAGGGTGTAAAACGCTGTGAGAAAGGAATGTTCATGGTTTAAACGAATATGTTAAACAACATTAATAACACTGTGTTGGTACATATAATACGCAATTTTATTCATAATTTTGTAACCGAATAACTTGCTTCTTGACTAATAACACATTTACTTTTTTTATAAATAACATTTAAACGAAGATTAAAAAATGAAACCAAAAAGGACATTTTTAGGCTTGCATCATTGCAAGTTGTATGCCCTTACATTCTTGCTGGTCATGGGATGTATCAACTCCTTTGCGCAAACAGGCAGTAAGGCTGTAAAAGTAACCATTAGTCCTAAATCAGGAAACATCATCTCGACGCGCTCAGAAAGTGCACTTGAGGCTGGTTCGGAAGGTGGCTATGGATCGCTTTTTATCCACAATCAAGCCCCACTTACGTACACAACAACCGACCAACCAGTGTTTTCTGCCGACGGATTGATGCGTAATCACACGGGAAACATTCGTTTCTACGATCACAACACCACCAGTATTGACGATGACAGGGTGGTCCACATCACAGGTATCTTTAACTCTTTCGCTGCTCTGGCAGTGCCAAAAGGATACCGCATCACGAAGTACACCATCCGCATCAAGAACAATCTCAAAGGTAGCTATGGGCAGGCTGACTACGAAATCTTGAACAAATCCTTCCAATTCGCCAATGGAACACAGAAGCTAACATGGGGACAAACAACGGATTGGTACTTCGGTGAGATTCCACAATCGGACGTTGCTGTGGAGAATGCACGTAAAGACAATTCCGGTATGCAATGGATTGGTACGCCAATCAGAATCTATCACACTGGTGACGGTAAGACAAAGACCTACGAACTGACGCGTGGTAACGGGACAACGGATAACCTTGGCAACGTGATTTACTTCACTTTCATTGGTGATCATAGCACTTCCAACACGCTTGCAGGCTTTGAATACGAGTCATTCGAGGTTGATATCGCTCCGGATGTGGAGTTCCCAGTGTCTATTTCACCGTCAAACGTGTCGGAAGAGTTGACCAATCTCGTGGAGAATGGCTTCGAAACACGTAAGATTGATGTAGGAGAAATCAAGCGAATAGAGAAGAATGGCAAGAAGTTCCTGGCTTATATGCCAAGCAATATCAAGCAGATGGAAGCCACGGTGAAGCTCTTTCACGAGTCAGCCGTTGAGAACGGAACATGGAAAAAGACGACAGGAAGCAATCAATACATCTCAGCTTTACAGTCGGGAAGCACCAACTGGAATGCGTTGAAGAGCGGTGTTTACTACATAGAAGCACCTACAAAGATTGTGAATACATACGCTGACGGGAAAACAAACACCGTCCCTGTGGGCTATCGTATCACTGGTGCAACCTTTAAATATACGTATGGTACGAGTCAATCTGGTAGTCAACGGGGCTTTAGAATAAAGAAAAAAGGGGTGAATGCATACCTTAACAGCAACCTGCAATGGACCTCTTTAGCCTCCAGTTGGGAGCAAGATGCCTTGGGACGTATTTACATGCAGGGTACAGGTGGGGCGAAAACCTATCTCACAGTAGGGCAACGCACAACGTCATACGACTACACCATCACGACAACAACAAACATTTCACATGCCAGTATGAACTGGTTCTTCGATACAGAAGGTAGACTTTACAACCTCAACTATGGTTCAAGATACTATCTAACGTATGTTCCTGCAACAGGTTCTACCGCTGCACAGACCGTACTTTCCTATTATTCACGTGGCGAATACCCCAAACGTGAGGCTGCAGGGTCATCTTTCACACCGCAGAACTTCACCTTGAAGATATACGATAAGACCGGAACAACGGTTGAAAGGACTGAAAACGTGTCGGCAGCCAACAGCAATGGCACCTTCAGCATTAGTGGTTTGAACAACGATGCAGTGAAGTTTGCAATTGAAAACACCACCGGTATGGCGTTAGTGAACGTAGATGTGAAGATGGAACCATTGAATCCGTATGTCAGTACGGCAGATATCGTGTGCACAGGAGCGCAAGGTGAGGAGATGACACGTACGTTTACGAATGCAACAGACTTCAAAATGGGTGGCGATCTCTTTGTATATAAAGTGCCACTCGGCTTCTCAACGCCTTCACAAGGTACCTTCTCCTTCCGCAATCTGAAGTCACTCTTTGCCGATGAGACCTACCTTAACTGTGATCCTCGTGATGGAAAGGTGCGTTATAGCTTTGTAGGTTCGAAGTATACACCCGTCAATGGCAACGATCTTTACGGTAGTGGATATGACCCGGACCACTCTTATCTGGACAAAATAGACGTGAAAGTGGCGGGTAACAAGGCTTTCTTGTTCAATAATTCAGCGGAGCTCGACCGTAACAGGAACACCCTTGCGACGCTTTACCTTACTGAAACGCCGTTCAGTGCAGCTGCTTATACAGCACAAGGGGGTAACTTCAACGCCGCAAACGCTGTGGTACAGATAGGCGAAACGAAGACTCTTTACCTCTTCACAAAGGACGAAACGCGATACAACATTGCTCCAACGAAGAAGGAACAGCACGATGCTTATGCCTATTACACCACGAATATCGAGCTGACAACGGGCAATTACACACCGAAAGTGGAGTGGACGAAGATCTATGACAAGACCAATTACTACAAGACGGCTGCTGATCAGGACAACGAAGAGGCTATGTATGGGGCGAAGATCACAACCACTGATGCCGGATTTGACACGGAAGGCAATGCTTCCTATGGCTATCTGACACTCTCACAGATAAAAGATGCCATGACAACAGCACTCGGTGGAAGCAATGCTCCAGCGTCATTCGACCAGATATTGTACGTTGATAACTCCGAACTCTTCAGTGTTATAGGTAGCACGAATGATGCTTCAACGGGCATAATGAGCATGAACACGTTCCGTAACCCATTGGCTAAGAACGCTATCATATACCTCCCTTACCGTTCAGCAGCACAGGCAACGACACACAATGTGGCTGTTATGAAGGAAGGAAGTACAACGGATTTCACCTCACCTGTCGACTTCCAACTCATTGATAAGAATCCTTTCTTTGCGCCATTCAGCATCCAGCTCGCTGCAGATAAGTATGCTACATACGCACGTCAGGTGACTTATCAGGGCTATGGTACCGACACTTATGCATCTATTGTACTGCCTTTCGCACTATCAGTGGACGCCAATGGCGAGCATAAAGACGACCTCGGCGGCTTCTATGAGTTCACCGTTGGAAAGATGAAAGACAACGGACTGACTTACACCAGTACGCCATCCATGCAGGGAACGGACTATCAAGCCACGGCACAGTTCAGTAAACTGACGGCTGATGCAGCTGCAAACACGGATTACATGGTGCGCCTTCCTCGTACAAATGCTACTCCGCAGGTGCTCTTCACAGTACGTCAGAAGGGGGCTTTCATTGAGAAAACAAACTCGAAAAACCAACTCATAGCGGGCGAAACGGTGCAGAACACACTCGACGGGGCGGCAGCAAACCTCACAAGTTACCACACTTATTCGGGTGTAAGGATGAACAAAGCAACGAATCAGGACGTGTTCTACTTCTCATATAATAAGTTTGTTGCCCTTCGAAACCTGCGCAAAGACGTGCTCTATCAGTGGCCTTTCCGTGCCGTTTATAAGTTTAACGGGTCGCCAGCAGCGGCAGCTAAGGCGTTCACAGCAATGGAAATAGCCTTCGATGATACCACGGATGACAAGACACCAACGGGTATTGACGAACTGAACAACGATGTGACGCTGGCTGTTACCACAACTGATAACACCATCATCACCAAGAGTAAGAAGGATACGGAGGTGAGAATACACAGTCTGACGGGACAGATGGTGGCAAGAACCACAGTGAAAGCTGGTGAGACACGTGCCTTCTACGTGCCGACAGGCATATACATCGTAAATGGAAAGAAGATAACCGTAAAATAAAAAGATAGCAATGAAGAAAATATATATACAGCCTTTGGCTACCATTCATCATGTAAATATCGAATCAATCATGATCGAAGCGTCCGACCAGGGTGACCATGCGGAAAGTAAACCCAACCCGTTTGAAGAAGATCAGGTGGATGATTGGGATGAATGGGAACGTGAAGAGTAAGGGAAAGGCAGCCTCCCCAAGCCCCTCCGAAAGGAGGGGATGTGAGAGGATACGGGGGGATATGAGAGCTCACTAAGCCTCGAGAGTTGTCTCCCCAAGCCCCTTTGAAATAAGGAAATGTGCTGAAAAAGGATGGGATTGTTAGTCTATTAACAGCCTCCCCAAGCCCCTCCAGGGGAGGGGATGTGCCTCGCGGGGTACGTGTTTCCGATGAAAAGTTAGAATAATTGGAGGAGTTAGAGTAGTAAAAGGAATAAAAACCGTTACGTCAAAAGCGTTGTTGGAAATCCGAAAGGGTTTCCCACGAATGGTTTTTAATGACTATAAGTACTTTAACTCCTCTAAATATTAAAGCGCAATCCGCTTGACTTTTAAATCCTAAAATCCATTGTTAAGAATCCAAATCAATATCTTAAAACACACAAATCATCTACTTGTTAACTCGTAATCTCTTATGCTATTGCCCGCAATTCATCTACTTATTAATTCGTAAATTCGTAGTTTATATCTTGCAATTCACCTATCTGTTAATTCGTAAATTCGTGGTTTGAAGCATGCAAATAACTATCTCTCAATTCGTAAATTCGTAGTTTATAGCAGGCAACTCATTCACTTTTTAACCTCAGAACCAGCCCCCAAAAACGCTCAAACACCGTTTTATGTCCTCTCAAACACCGTTTTATATATCCTAAATTACAACGGGGAATCTCGCTAATTGTTCTCCCTCTCCCTTCGGAGAGGGCCGGGGAGAGGCTTCTGTCGGGTGTGTTTCAGGCTTCTTTTTATCTAAAACGGAAAACCCCTAAGGGCCTGTGAGCGGCTCTTAGGGGTTGTTTCATTACCCGAGAAGACTGTCTGTTCCGACAGAAAAGAGAGTCTGTCACAGTCCTGAGGGGCGGAGAGACAAAGTCGTTATATGCCTCTCCTTGTTTTAATCACTTAAAAAGGATCACATTATTTATTGAAAAATTTCATATCAAGCACCTTCACATAGGTGTGAATCTTGACGTTCTTGTTGTTGCTTTCCAGCACGAATATTGGGTCATCGCCCTTGTATTTCGTGTAGAGAGTACCCAGTGTATGGGTAAAGGTAGTACGTCCGAAGTTGTAATTGTAAATACTTCTTGTTGAATGTAGGTCGCTAACAAATGTCATCTTCTGGTGGTCAACAAAGTCTTCAAGGCTCTCGTTAGGGTCTTTATCGAACTCAACGGTAACGATTCCACCAAAGCCTATTGGGTGCATGGTCTCCTTTTTCTCACGATAATTGAAGTAGAAAGGATTAGCTTGACTGATCTTTACCAGCTCATTGTCCTGTCCGTTGAGAGAAAGACTGATGCTTCCCCACAGTCCAGCCTCACGGTCAAGGTTAGGGAATGGACCTGTGTTCGTACCAGAGAAGCCAAGAACCTGCAGCTGCATACGTACTTTCTTGAACTCAGGAACGAAGTCGCGCTGTGTAACAGTGAACTCATTGCTTGTTACAACACGTGCCTGTGAGTTGTCAACTGCGTAACGTAGTGAGAAACTGATAGGAGACATCTGTTCCATTGGTGGGTTTGCTTTGAGGAATTTCTGGAAAGAATCGATGTCACCCTTGAGCACTTCGTTCTGAATTGTCTGTCCTCCACCGAGTATAGTCATGCGGATATCACAGTTAGCAAGTACCTTGCGATAGTGAAGAGACTGGTCGGCTGATACGCTTACGTCCACACCTTTGATCCGATTCATCGCAAAATTGATGGCTTCATCCACCACTTTCTCGTCCTCATCTGACTCTATTGAGAGGTAGATGATGCGTCCATAGTTGATGTTAGAGATGTAAACTGGTTGGTAACCGTCCAGCGCATCCTTGTCGATTGACTCAAAGATGTTACCTTTCTTAGGTGCATCTGTTGACACGGAGTAATACTTCTGGATCAGACGAGCAAGGATATGGTTCTTCTTTTTGTTAAAGTTGAAACCAAAGTTTAGCGACCCATTGGCAACAGGAGAGTTCACTGCGACACCCAGTTTGGTGGCAAGTTCCTCCTGAGAGTTGATCTTTTCAACGCTCTCAATGGTCGTAATAGGTGACTCTTTCCACTGCATGTTCGCCCACTTGTTCCATACTTCTTGGTATTCACTCTTACGAATGTTGTGAACAGTAGCCGATGTTTCCCTTGCTTCTTGTGGGTTTGCAGGGCTCAAATTGATTGAGAAAGTCACGTCACCTGTCTCGTGTGAAGTGATGATAGCATAGGTACCGTTAGCGATAGTACCACCTTTGAGCACACAACCAGGGTAGACAATGTCGCTTGTTGGGTCGAAAAGGAAGCTCTCATCGAACGCTTGCGTCATCTTATACCTACGTGTTGTCTTTACCCAACTACCTGGAATGCCGTTCAGTACGCCCTTTTCTTCAGTCTTCGAAGTACCTTCGTCAACTGGAACTGTCGTACCATCATCGGACGGAACAGGGTCCGATGCACGTGACATCATCGGCGCTAATGGTAGCGTCCGCAGATAGTTTTGAATCTCTCGGGTGTTGTCAAGTACCCTTTCTCCTGTGTCTTCCTTGGTTCCAGTGAGTTGTCCGTCCTGCGAACATGAACCGAATGTGACGGCAAACAGTGCCAATGAGGCTGGCAATACCGCCTTTAAAAGATTCTTTTTCATTCTTGTGTAATTTTAGGTTATCATAAAAAGTAAATAAAACTATATAAAATCCTTGGCCACCACAGTTACTTTTAACGACTGTCTGCTCTGCGTTGAAACTATTAATGTTCACATGATATCATTACAGAGAGACTATCTCGTCACTGCGATTGTGCAAATTTATATAATTATCCTTTACGTTCCACGTCTTAGAGGCTTGTTTTCCAGTTTTTTACGTTACGTTAATCAAACTTCATTTAAAAAGCCTTTTTTGCTTATATAATGTTAAAAAAGTCTGCGTATCGTCTGCGATAGTTGGAAAATTGTTGTACCTTTGCACCAGATGTGAGATTTATTAACTTATTAAACCGGCAACTATGTGAATAGGTACCGGCGGTTTATGCACAAGACACAACAAAGATTTGTATTATGGTATACGACCAACTAAAGCTTCAAAACCAGCTTTGTTTTAGACTTTACACGGCGAGTCGCCTTGTAACACAGACTTATTTCCCGATTCTTGAGAATATCGGGATCACTTATCCACAGTATCTTGTCCTCATGGCGCTATGGGAAGAGGACGGAATGAAGGTGATGGAACTGGCTCACAAACTGTTCCTTGACTCGAATACCGTCACCCCTCTCGTGCAACGTATGGACAAACTCGGACTCGTAAAACGGCAGAAAGGAAAGGTTGATGGCCGTGAAACGTATGTTCACCTTACTGAAAAAGGCAAGGAACTGCAGGAGAAAGCGAAGGATGTTCCATCTTGTATGCTCGAAAGAATACTTACTGAAGCCATGCAGATGGACGATATTAAGGTTCTCTCAACGCAACTTGACAACCTCATTGATAATCTTTCTGAACAGAGAGAGCAGGTGAAGCAGGCTGCGAAAGAGGAACGAAAGGTGAGGAGATAACAACAGCACAGACGCTTAACGACTAAGTATCTGCAGCCTATAGCGGGCAGATTGAAAAGCCATTGAATGTAGATAAGTGTAAAACTATTTCTCATTTGCTTTTCAATCTACGCCCTTTTGCTTTCTAAAAGATGCCCTTTTGCAATGTAAAAGATGCCCTTTTGAGGTGTAAAAGACGCCCTTTTGCAATGCAAAAGGGCGTCTTTTACTTTGCTGTTTGTAACTCATTGATTCTCTTTTTGTTACGAATGGCGTTTTAAACGGTTTTTCTTTGAATGGCAGCGAATCATGGTTTGTTTTCTGTAAGGATATTTCTTAGCTTGCACAGGTTCGGCTTTTGTAGGCTGAAACTAGGGTGCCTAGGATGGCTAGGATGCCCATTAGGGCGTTGAAACTAGGGTGCCTAGGATAGCTAGGATGCCCATTAGGGTGCTGGAACTAGGATTCCTAGGATGGCTAGGACGCCTACTAGTACACTGAAAGATACATATTATCCCAAAAAACCTTAAAAAAAGTGCAGTCAAACGGCAGTCGTTCATTCTTTTTTCTTAATTTTGTAACATACCTTATTACGTGTATTGCTCCCTGCAGCAGGGACAATCGTTGTACAGACCGTGATACATAACAAACAAAAAAGAAATATGAAGAAGATTCTACTGCTTATCATGACACTCATCGTCAGCATGACAACCTTCGCACAAAGCGACATAGTATCAGTTGCTGACGCAATAAAGATTTTCCAAACCAAGACCCTCTACACCGGACAACAGGTGCTGGAGAAACAAGGTTATATATATAAAGGTATATCAACAGACAGCTATGGCAAGGATTATAACTGGGTTAAGAACATGAATCTGACGAAGGATTTCGTGCCAACTGCCTTTGCTAAGGGCAATTCCAGTATGGTTCAACTTGATAATAGTGGGAAGACAGTCTATGTTTATGTCTTCAATCGCACAGCCTTTGCCGGTCTTCAGGCACAGGTAAGGGCTATGGGATACGACATGGGAAAGGCTGCCAAGTCATCAAAAGGTACGCTCATCTGCACCAAAGACAACCAGCCTACCATCACTTTCATGACCCTTCAGATGCCATTACCTTTCTGTATGCAGATCACTGAATAAGAATAATGAAGCAAAAACCAACCTATAAGAAACCCGTTGCAGCGTGTGCCATCATCCTTTTTGTTGGTGCAATAACCCTTGCTGTGCTCATGGAGACGCGCCAAATGGCACCTCCCCGGAAGTATGAAGTGGACATGTCGGGTGAGGTTATTGGTATCGACCATGGTCCGAAGACGCCTGTTCTGACGAAAGAAGAGGTGAAAGACGAAGAAGTAAAGGAGGAACGTAAGTCGGAATCTACCGGGGAAAAGAAGCCGAAAGAGGAGGATCAATCTTCTGAAACGGATGAACCGATCATCGTGCCGACTGTTCCTGGCGATCGTCCCGACGCTACTCCGTCTGTCAAAGTGCCGAAACCCGAAATCAAAAAACCTACGGTTGAGTCGATAGAAAACTAAAAAAGAGAGCCTCTGATGGGCTCTCTTTCTTTTTTATACCTTCTCTTTTTCCTTTTATTCTCAGCCTTTTCCCTCGTTTATTCCTCTATTTTCTGCACGTCTTCGGGCAGTGAATCCTTTATGCAGGCAGCCAGTTTGTTGAGCAGGGTGTGGCGGATGAAGTTCTTGGAGGTGGCAAAGACGATGTCACGTGTGGGCACTGGATGGGCAAAAGGACGCACCAGCGCATGCTGCTCCGTGGACAGTTGGGATACAGCAAGCTGTGGAATGAACGTCACACCCTTGCCATGTTCAACGATACGCATAAATGTTTCGATGCTTCCAAGGTTATAACTTCGCTTGCTGCGGGCAGCCGATTTAAGTTGACAAAACTTCACTAACTGGTCGCGAAAGCAGTGTCCTTCATCCAAAAGCCATAGAAATTCGCCCGAGAGATCAGCCGGTTTGATGTATTCTTTCTTATAGAGTGGGTCGTTTTCTGCCACATATCCCATGAATTGTTCACGGTAAAGTGGGGTGATATTCAGCTCCTCTAACCCTTCTACCTGTGCCAGGATGCCAGCGTCAATGCCCCCACTTCGCAGTGCTTTGAGCATCCCTTCCGTCTTCATCTCCGTGATACGAATATCCATTTCGGGGTGTTCGTTCATCAATTGTGGGAAGAATCGCGGTATGAGATACGGTGCTATGGTTGGCAGAACACCCACATTGAAGGTCCCCGTGAGCGACTGTTGTTCCTCTTCAACCGTCTGTTTGAGCTTCTTTGCCCTGTTAAGTACCTTCCAGGCTTCCTCTATCACCGTCATACCTGCAGGTGTTGGGCGAATCGGTTGGCGCTTCCTGTCGAAGATCTTCACGCCCAGTTCGTCCTCCAACTTCTGTATCATAGAGCTGAGCGTGGGCTGTGTTACGTCGCAATAGTCGGCTGCCTTGGCGAAATGTTTCAGTCGATAGACCGCCATTACATATTCTAATTGTTGTAGTGTCATCGTCTTTTGGGGATAAATAGGTCCTTACAAAGATAAATAAAAACATTCGAATGACCATGAAAAGCCCTGGATTTATAAGGCTTAGGACCACCTTAATAGATTTTTTCTATTGGCTAATAGATTTTATCTGTTGGTGAGAAAAGATATAGATAGTACCTTTGCATCATCAAATAAATAATTCATCAATAATTAAAAAACAGAATATAATGGAACCAATCATTAATGCACACGCACCAGAGTTTACTGTTCAGGCCTTTCAGAATGGCGAGTTCAGAACCGTATCAAACAAAGATATCGAGGGCAAATGGGCTCTTTTCTTCTTCTATCCAGCTGACTTCACCTTCGTTTGTCCTACAGAATTGGAAGATCTTGCAGACAAATACGAGCAGTTAAAGGGCATGGGTGTAGAGGTTTTCTCAGTTAGTACCGACACACATTTCGTACATAAGGCATGGCATGACGCATCTGATACAATCAAAAAGATTAAGTATACGATGCTTGCTGACCCTACTGGCGTATTGAGTAGAGGCTTCGGAGTGTACAAAGAGGACGAAGGTGTGGCTTATCGTGGTACCTTCCTCGTTAACCCAGAGGGCTTGATTAAGATTGCAGAGGTGCAGGATAACAGCATCGGACGTAATGCTGACGAGCTTGTTCGTAAGATAGAAGCAGCGCAGTTCGTGGCTACTCACGACGGCGAAGTTTGTCCTGCGAAGTGGAAGCAGGGTGGTGCAACCCTCAAACCAAGCATCGATCTCGTTGGAAAGATCTAAGCATTTTGACTAAACTAACGTAATATAAAAACATTATTAGTAAGGGTGGAGGGAAGAATCACACGTGGTTCAACTCTCCACTCATCATAAATAAGCAAGCCTATGTTGGATTCAAACATCTTAAACCAGGTGAGAGAAGTCTTCAGTTCGCTCACCTCTGATATAACACTCAGCGTCATTCGTAACAGTTCCGACGCACAATCAAAGGAGTTTACAGCCTTCATTGATGACATAGCATCCACCTCTGATAAGGTAAACGCTACCTATGCCGAGGGCGATCACTTCTCTTTCAGCATCTTGCATGACGGAAAACAGACGGGAATCAGCTTCCGTGGCATACCGAACGGACATGAGTTTACGTCGCTTCTCTTGGCTGTTCTCAATGCTGATGGGAAGGGAAAGAACCTCCCCGACAGTGCTATCACGGCACGGATAAAGGCATTGAAAGGCAAGGAGATACGTCTACAGACTTACGTTTCACTGACCTGTACGAACTGTCCTGACGTGGTTCAGGCACTGAACGTCATGGCTTTGGCTAATCCGAATATCACACATGAGATGATTGATGGTGGACTTTGGCAGGATGAAGTGACGCGATTGAACATACAGGGTGTACCTTCTGTCTTCCTGAATGGTGAACCTTTCCACACGGGAAGGGGCGATCTGGGTACGCTTCTTGGGAAATTAGAGGACAAACTCGGTACGGATCACGATGCTGAAGCAGGTGGTGTAGAACATAATTATGATGTTGTTGTACTCGGAGGTGGACCTGCTGGTGCATCAGCAGCTATCTATTCGGCACGCAAAGGACTGCGTGTGGCAGTCGTTGCAGAGCGCATTGGCGGACAGGTCAACGACACAACGGAGATTGCAAACGTCACTTCTGTGCCGAAAACAACGGGTACGAAGCTGGCTGCCGACCTCAGAACGCATCTCAATGACTATCCTATCGACATCTTCGACAACCGTAAAGTGATGGCTGTCAACCTGCAGGAAGCCGTGAAAAGGGTGTCTGTAAGGGGCGGAGAAACCTTCCTTGCACCAGCAGTCATCGTGGCAACGGGTGCTAACTGGCGACGTTTAGGACTGCCAGACGAGGAGAAATACATCGGACATGGTGAACATTTCTGTCCGCATTGTGACGGTCCTTTCTATAAAGACAAGGACATTGCAGTCATCGGAGGTGGTAATTCGGGTATCGAAGCTGCCATCGATCTGGCTGGAATATGCCGACATGTGACGGTGCTGGAGTTTGCCGATTCACTGCGTGCTGACGATGTTCTGCAGCAGAAAATGGCAAGTCTGCCGAATGTGGAGCTCTTCACTTCAACACAGACAACGGCACTTCTCGGTGACGGAACACGCCTGACGGGTATCCGAGTAAAGGACCGTAAGACCGAGGAAGAGCATGACATAACGCTCGATGGTATCTTTGTTCAGATTGGGTTGATGCCGAACAGTGATGTTGTCAGCGGTCAGGTGGAACTCTCACCACGCAAGGAAATCATCATTGATGCCACCAATCGCACGAACGTCAGTGGTGTCTATGCGGCTGGAGACGTGACAACTGTCCCTTATAAGCAGATTACCATCGCCATGGGAGAGGGTGCGAAAGCTGCTCTTTCAGCCTTTGATGACAGGGTCAGGGGCGTTATTCAATAAGGAAGGGGGAATCTTTTTCATAGTACAAACAAGGGGTAGACGAATGTGTCTACCCCTCTTTTTATGTCCGTCAGTGATAAAACGGAAGTTATGAAATAACCTTACAGAAAATGAAGCAGCCTTGTTGCCGAAATGAAGGATAATCGCCAAAAACCGACTTTGTAACCTTTAGGTTATCAAGCAGTTACAAAGAGGCTTGTAAAAGACGCCCTTTTGCATTGTAAAAGATGCCCTTTTACAACGCAATAGGTGCCCTTTGACAATGCAAAAGGGCACCTTTCACGATGCAAAAGGGCATCAATTAAATCCTGGACGCGAATTTTTCTTACAGTGAGCTATTACTTTTTCTTGGCGATAGCCTCCTTAATCATTATGATAACGGTCTTCTCGCCCAGTCCAGAACGCTCCCCAGCATCATGAATAGTAGCCTTCTTCAACATGATTTTTCCCAATGGTGTCTTCAGCATCTTAAAGGGTAGATAGCGTGAAGCCAGCTCATCTTTCACGTGAGGATAAGCCTCGAAGATATCAGCGAGGCGTGTCTCGGGGGTTATTTCTATGTCTTTTATTACTGTTTTCGGTGTTTCTTCTTCCTTTTCAGGTGCCTGTTCAGCTGTCTTTGCAGGCTTTTCTTCGCCTTTTCCAGCCCATGTGAGCAGTGTCTGTGAGCCTTCCAACGCACGGATATGCGTACAATCTTGCATCATTTCCAGTACACCACGGAACCTGCCTTGGGCATCTCGCACGGCAAAATAGATGATGTAGATAAACATTCCTGGCTTGTTGATCCAGAATTCTGCCTTACTCTGTTCGCCACTACGGAACTTTTCAACGATCTCTTTGACGATGTGTACGCTCTTACGGGGGTGACAATTCTCCACTTTTCTGCCGATAACGTTCTTCGAACGAGGGAAGACACGATGGTCAGTATCGGAATAGAACTTCACCAACTCATTCTCATCAACGAACGAAATGTCGACAGGTAGGTGCTGATAGATGAGGTTTATCTGCTCCAATGTGAGCTTTCCTGTTGTCACATCCAGCTCCTGTTGTGGTCCGGCAGCATATCCGTACTTGCTGAGAAGTGCCTGAAGATCAGCTGCAAAGCCGTCTGTTGAGGCTGCAGGTGCCGTTGTTGTGGTTGTTGGTTTAGCCACATCAATGAATGCAAAACCAATCTCTTGGTCGCCATGTTTCATGTCTTCGAACTCAGCCGGTGTGATCAGCGCCAGCGAAGTGGGGTAGAGGATGGTCTCTTCCTTCTCCATCAGGTCGCGCGTATGTGCTATAATCTCCTGCTGAGCAGCGATGAACTCATCGTCTTTGTCGTCCAGCAGCAGCTGATAAGCAGCCTTTATCTCGTCCCGAATGAGGTCATCAAAGTTCCACATCGTCGTTGTTGGACGGTCGAAACCCTTCTTTTCGAGCATCGGATAGAGCTGATTCTGCTTGCGTTGATAGTGTATTGGATACTCACGCAGCTTGTCATAAAGCTCCAACCACTGGTTCTTGATGAGCGGATATTGCACCAGATCCTCCACAGAGAGGAGCAGTTTGCGCATCTCATCATTCTCTTTATAATAATGTGCGATAGGATGATCGGCAGGAAGTTCGGGTCTACTGTTGTCCATAAAACCGTCCATGAGGTCGATAACCTTGCGCATATCCACACGTATACACTCGTCTTCCGACTCTGGTTTGAGGGTCTGTTCCACGTAAGCAAGGTGATACGGACGCACCGTTCCCACCTTTTCACGCATCAGTTTATGCGCCTCTTCAAGTGAAATCTGTCCTGATTCGTATTGATTTTCAATCTCTAAAAGGCGTTGCATCTTCTCCATATCAATCTTGGGAAGATGGTCTTTCATCTTATTTGTCATAGTCTTTTCGTCACTGATTATAATTCTTTCTGGTGCAAAGATACGAAGGATAATGCAGGCGAAAGATAACAAATGTTACCTAATAATGTTAAAAACGAACAGTAATTAGTTAAAAGATGTTTTCCATTCGTTAGCTTTTTGTAACGTGACACTCCCTTTTATCCATAAAATATGCTTACCTTTGCGGCAATAAAAAGAAGTAAAGTAATGATTCATTCGCTCCGAGCAAGGCTCCAGAAGCTCTCCTTCCGAACGGGAGTTATCATCCTTTTGTGTTGTATTCCTTTCTATATCCTGTCGTTTGCACAGATGCTTTTGCCCCTGTCAGTGGGCACAAAAGGGGTGTTATGGGCAGTGTTCTTCGGCTTGGCAAAGGCTGTTCAGTACACGGGAGTAGCCGTTCTGGGCGTGGAAGGATACCGAAGAGTGAAGGATTACATAAGAGGTAAAAAGACAAAAATAGGAAAAATGAACGGGATAAAACTGGTGATTTTTGATTTTGATGGGACCCTTGGCGACTCACAACGGCTCATCACAGACACGATGTTGGCTACTATTGAACGACTGAAGCTGCCCCGTCGGTCACGGGAAGAGTGTGCCCGAACCATCGGACTGCCGCTTGCTGAGTGTTTCTCAAGCATCATTCCCATGACAGATGAGCAGGCTGAGGAGTGTGCAGAGGTGTATAGTGAGATCTTCAACGTGAAGAATGTGCCCGGTGCAGTGCCTCCTTTCCCTGGCGTTTCGGAGACGATTAAGGCGCTGACAGCCAAGAAAATCCATGTCTCCATAGCCAGTAACAGGAGCCATCATTCGTTGCATACGCTCGTAAAGGACATGAAACTCAGCGAACACATCACCTTTCTTGTTGGTGCAGACGATGTTGTGCGGCGCAAACCAGATACTGAACCCATTGAGAAGACCCTCGATCACTTCCAGGTAGCACCTCATGAGACGCTCGTTGTGGGTGATACGGAGTTTGATATCATCATGGGTCGTCGTGCAGGAACCCACACTTGCGGTGTCAGTTACGGTAACGGAACGCGTGAAGAGCTTGAGAAAGCAGGTGCTGAGCGCATCATTGACTCGTTGGAAGAGTTGGTGTAGGGTAGCCCAAGCACAGAAGAAGGGCGGCCTCCCCAAGCCCCTCCGAAGGAGGGGATGTGCCTGGCGGGATACGGATTGCTGGGGATTGGGAGATAAAAAGATGAAGAATTAAACCTCACAGTTCGAGGTTTAATTCTCGATGTTGTAGAGTTTAAAACTCGAACTAATAGCTTGAAACACACAAACTACTTATTTTTTACTCATAAAATCGGGTTCTATAGCACGCAATTTGTCTACTTGTTAACTTGTAAATAAGTATTCTATAACACACAAACTATTGAATTATTAACTTGTTGACAGGTGTTTTATAACATGCAAGTCATCTACTTGTTAACTCGTAATATCTTATGTTACAGCCCGCAATTCTCCTATCTCTCAATTCGTAAATTCGTAGTTTAAAGCACACAATTAACCTTTTATCAATTCGTAAATTCATAGTTTAGAGTATGTAACTTGTCTATTTTTCTTCTTCAGAACCAGCCCCCCCAAAACTCTCAAACGCCGTTTTATGCCTCCTCAAATACAATGGGGTATCCCGCTTTTTACCCCCCTCTCCCTTCGGAGAGGGGACGGGGGAGAGGCTGTGAAATACTCTTACAAATTATACGGTACTATTGTTTGCAAATCAACTCATTATCATTAAAAACCGTCTTTGTAACCTCCGCAGTATCAATAGGTTACAAATAGGCTTGTAAAAGGTGCCCTTTTGCATTGCAAAACATGCCCTTTTACACATCAAAAGATGCCCTTTCGCATTGCAAAAGGGCATCTTTTAGAACGCAAAAGGGCGTAGATTTAAAAACGAATGGGAAGAATTTTTACAAAGAAGAAGCCTAAAAAGAAATCTTATCTTCAACTCTTCATGATGCAAAGGAGCTGTAAGGCGTTTATCCGAGTTTACCTGTCGCCAGTTCTTGTTGCAGGAAAGAGAAGACATACCGTGCACTTTGAGAATACAGATGAGTGCGGTCATTCTGTAGTTTTTGGTAGGTTTCAGAGTTAAACACGGTCTCCAATGCTTGTCCCATACTGAGGTTTGCATCACAATCCATGAGCAAGCAGGCAAGATCTCTTACCGTATCATTTTTCATTTCGTCAGTATTATTCATCTTTTCTTGAGGTGTTTTATTGCCCGTTCAGTACCGAAAAAATATTGAAAGGTTATTCCTTTCATAAATTTCAAGTTCTTTACTAATGTTGACATGTCTATGTCATGATTGCGATATCGCCAAAGTTGTCTGCCTACGCGGTCATTGGCTATAGGTCCGAATACGATGTCATAATCGTGAATATTACCATTTGTGCTGTTCCGATTAGAAAGTATGAAGTTCGCCCAGTCCTCTGTATATTCCTCAAACAGCTTCACTTTAAGGCTCTTATCGTGGAGCAGTTCTTCATCAAAATCATATTCAATGACGACAGGATTACCGCCAGTCAGCTCCACTCGTGCCATGGCAAGCTCCTCTGCTTGCTGCCGTGTATCAGATAAATAGAACCCTTGTCCAAAGTCTTTGTTGGGCTTCGACATCTTCAGGTCTATGTTATCGAAGTCTATATTCGTCCCATGAAACAGCTTCATGATAACTGTCCTCCCTTCCTTCTGCACAGTCCGGCAATGTCCTCTACCATACTTTCGAAGGATTGAGTATGGACATATCCGTAATGTTTGTCTATAAAATCAATCCCACTGAACCGATTTAGATAATTGAAAGCCTGCTTCATCGTGAGTCCAAACCTCTTCCCGAACTCATGAATGAAGATGATAGTCCATTCTAATTTCTCTTCTTTGCAGTATTCCATTGTGCCCCTCCTTATTATAAATAGGTGTAAAACGAACCGCAACCGTCTGTCTGTGGATGCTGACAAGAGGCTCTCTCGTGCCGCAAACCAATGTGAACAGAAAGGTCATCAACCGATAAACACGGTTGTCACTGTGGACAAAGTTACATAAATATTCTGTATAATTGGTGTCTTATCTTACATTTTCCTATAATAAAGGTGTTAGGTTTTATTCTTTAACTCCTCTGCCTTATCTACCTATCATTGGTCTTTAACCTTTTAATTGTTAAAATCCGTTATTTCCTTTCGGTATCTTTGGTTAATTAAGATGAAATGCTTAACTTTGCACTCGCAATTCAGTAATAGAGCGATTTATCTACGAATTGTTTTGGTTATTTAATATCGCGGGTTGGAGCAGTTGGTAGCTCGCCAGGCTCATAACCTGGAGGTCGCATGTTCGAGTCCTGCACCCGCAACTTATTTCGCAGGAGTTCTTGTTTCACAAGAGCTCCTTTTTTTGTTTAATAGCATTCCTCCACACTGCTAACTCCGCTCTAATCAGCATGTTATCCTTATGCTTCTCCTCTGTCAGTGGGTAAGAAACGGTGGGTTTTTCCTGTCTTTTTATTCAGAAAGGGTGATGTTTTCGTACTCGAATGTGGGGAGAGTGGGGGACGGTTGATAGGTGATGGCGGGTGGCGGGGGGGGATATTTTTGTTGTTTTGACGGTTCTTTTTCTTTAAAAGTTGTATCTTTGCACGATGGTGAAGGGGGAAAGCCCCTCTGAAAGTAAAGCAAAAGAATTATCAACAATACCTGATAGTATGAAAAGAATATCTACTCTTTGTGCTGCATTGCTGATGGCAGCGTCATCGTTTGCCATTCCAGCACTACCAATATGGCGACTCGTAAGACAGGCTGACGGTACTTTCCTGAAGGTGAAAGCCGTTGGTGACGAACATTTTAACTACTGTGTGACGCAGGATGGTATACCCGTCGTTCCGCGTGGGGGCAGTTATTACTATGCACAGGCTAAGGAGGGCAGACTCGTGGCATCGACAGTGCTGGCGCATGAGGAGGGTCTCCGACAGGGCAATGAGGCGCAGACGGCTGTTGACATGGCTACTGTCAGAGGACTGGAAGCTAAGGCGCTGACCCGCTCAACACCCTTCGGACAACCGCGAACGGAGCCGTGGGCAGGGAAGAAAAAGGGCTTGGTGATCCTCGTTCAGTTCCAGGATACGAAGTTCAGAAACCCTGCTGACATCCGAACAAAGTCTACTTCGGAGAAGGATGTCAAGACTTTGTATGACCATATGCTGAACATGCCGGGCTATAAGGATGAGAAAAGCAACGCCATAGGTAGTGTTCACGACTATTTCCTCGACCAGAGTAACGGTACGTTCGACCTCACTTTCGATGTTGTTGGTCCTGTTACGCTCCCTCAGCCATCGGAGTTTTACGGTGGACGGACCGAGGAAAGCAATGATAAAAACCCTGCACAGATGATCATTGACGCCTGTAACGCCGTGAAAGGACAGGTGAACTTTGCTGATTATGACTGGGATGGCGACAAGGAAGTGGAGCAGGTTTATGTGCTTTATGCCGGTCAGGGTGAGGCAACGGGTGGTGATCCGAACACCATCTGGCCCCATAAGTTCGCGTTAAGTGACGCCGGAAAATCGCCAATGACCATTGATGGCATCAAGATCAACACCTATGCATGTAGCAATGAGATTCTTCGTGCCGACGATAACGGTAGAGACAGAATTTTCTACATGGGTATCGGGACCATCTGTCATGAGTTTTCTCACTGTCTGGGATTGCCCGATTTCTATGATACAAGAGGTGGAAAGAATGTCGGAACGGGCAAATACGACCTCATGTCAGCAGGCAGTTACAACGGTGGACCAGCCAGTTTGAGCAACGCTTATGAGGGTTCGGGCATCGGAACAGTGCCTGCAGGATACAATTCCTACGAGAAAACGTTCATGGGATGGCTCAAACCGAAGGAGCTGAAGGCGGAGAAGGTTGACGTTCAGGCGCTGAAAGGACTTGCAGAGGGCGGAGATGCTTACGTCATCTACAACCCTGAACGGGAGAATGAATACTATCTGCTGGAGAATCGGTCGGCTTATCGGTGGGACAAAGCACTGCCTAAGCATGGTTTGCTGGTGCTGCATGTCGACTATGATGCTGCCTCATGGGCTCAGAACACCGTCAATGCACAGAAGTTCCAACGCCATCCGAGGTTCACAACGGTGCCTGCCGACAATCTCCTGAGTAACCAGACGGAGGACAATGACACCTATCCCACGGCGCTGAACAACGCCTTGACGACAACGAGTAGCCCTGCTCTCAGCTTCTATACGGGCTATCCTGTGGCTGACGAGGGGGGTGTTACGGGTATCGCAGCACATGCTGACGGCACTGTATCGTTCCGTTTCGCACCGCTAAACACCTCAACGGGCATCGCAACAGTGGGCAACAGAGCCGCCGACCCCGTGGGGTTCTATACGCTGGACGGTACCTATCTCGGTACGAAAGCGCCCGAAACCAGCAAGCCACAGGTGCTGATTGTGAAGGATAAGGAAGGAAAAAGCAGGAAGGTTGTTCGGTAGTTTAGTGCTTAAGGCATGGGCTGACGGGGCTTAAACATCGGTAAATAAGTGCTTAAACATTGGTCTGTCATTGCTTAAACATCGGTCAACAAGTGGTTAAGATTCAGTCTGTCTGTGCTTGAACATTGGTGAAGAAGAACTTAAACATTGGTCTGGCGGTACTTAAACATTGGTCAATAAGTGGTTAAGATTCGGTCTGTCAGTACTTGAACATTGGTGAATCATAGTTTACGGCATGGTCAACCCGTGTTTACAGCATGGTGACCGAGCCGTTTGAAGTGGGCTAACAATGCCCTATGTGACAGTGGTTTTTAAACTTTTATGATACTTTTATGATTTGTAGACAGATTAGATGGAAATGTGTATAATATTACCTTGCAATCTATTCTGTCTACATGCGTTATCTGCAAGTTTTACCTTTGAAACATAAAAGATGATGAAGAAAAACGCAATACACAACCAACTGAAAGTGTCTATGAATCAAATATATTTGTCTTTATACCTAACAAAACAAGTATTTATAGTTAAATATGTTTAATAAAGTGCACCTTTTGAAGAAAAAACTCTCATTATTTGCAAGGTTATCATGGAAAAAACTTACTTTTACCAAAAATATTTTGAGGCCTATGAATGAGATAAAATTAATAGCATTTGATGCTGATGATACACTGTGGGGCTGTCAAAGTTATTTTGATACCGTTGAAAGAGCTTACTGCGAGGTGCTTGCTCCTTATGCTGATGCTGCTAAAGTTTCAAAGGCTCTCTTTGCAACTGAGTCGGCAAACATGCCTCTATTGGGTTACGGTAGTAAGGCTTTCTTGATTTCGCTAATAGAAAACGCAATCAATATAAGTGATGGTAAGGTGAAAGGGGACGAACTCGCGCTGATCCTTGGAGTAGGAAAAGAGCTGCTTCGGTTGCCTGGTAGACCCTTTGATGGGGTACGGGCGACGCTTGCTAAACTGAAGGATCTGGGGAATTATCATCTCGTTGTCTTCACGAAAGGTGAACTGCTCGACCAGGAAAGTAAGTTTGAACGGTCGGGGTTGAGGCCTTATTTCGATGATATTGTCATCGTTTCGGACAAGACAACGGATGCATACTTCAAGCTTTGTGAACGTTTTAACACCCGAGTGGACCAGTTCCTGATGGTTGGAAACTCCTTCCGGTCAGACATAGAACCGGTTCTGAAGCTCGGAGGATGGGCTGCTCACATCCCTTCCGACTCCATTTGGAAACATGAAGTGGTGGAGGAATATGACCATCCGAACCTTATCCGACTGAATAACTTTGCGCAGTTACAGAGTCATCTGTCAGCTACGGGAACGATACTGAACGACTATAAGCCCTCATAAGGCAATGGTCTTTTGTAAAATAAACTCTTAAAAGGGTTTCGAATGATGCCCTTTTGCTTTCTAAAAGGTGCCCTTTCGCAATGTGAAGGGGCACCTTTTGATGTGTAAAAGGGTATGGTTCGCAAGGCAACTAATCCTTGAAAAGGAAGAAAAATTGCAGTTGGCGTAAACTGACTGATCGTGAGTAGGGAACGGGAAGATTGCTATGACAGAGAGTGAAGTGTACGTTGTCAAACAAAAGTGCGCAACTGGTACCTCAATTAAGTTTGGGGTTTTAGTATGAATTATATTAATAAAAAAGTATATTTGCACAATGACAACAAAAAAGAATCTTTCAGCAGGTTCTCAGCAGAGAACATCAGAATCCTTATTAAAGGATATTCGTCGTAACACGAAACGAATTTTCACTTCAGAACAAAAGGTTTTAATTGTGATGGAAGGAATCCGTGGTGAACAGAGCATCGCAGAGCTCTGCCGTAAGTATGGCATATCCGATAGTACTTATTACAAATGGAACAAGGAGTTTATTGAGGCTGGTAAAGCTCGCCTTGATGGTGACATCGTCCGTGAAGCAACAAGCAATGAGGTGAAGGAACTTCGTCAGGGAAATATTCGCTTAAAAGAAGCCCTTGCCGATTTGGTAGTGAGATATGATGTTGTAAAAAAAGCTTGAAACTCATCGAATAAGCCCTATGCATGAATCGTATATACGTTATAGTGCGGAAGAGAAAGAGACTATAGTTCTGTCAGTAAAGCGTTCAGAGTTAAGTATTGTTCAGGCACTTAAGCGTTGACAAGGCAGTTGACAAGGCCGGGGTTACACTTCAAATCCTCCTTGCTTACTATCGGACAATGGCCCATGCTATATTGCTTCCTCGCTCAAGGATTATCTCGGTAAGGTATATAACATCAAGCATATTCATGGCAAACCCTTGCATCCGCAGACACAGGGAAAGATAGAACGATATCACAGATCGATGAAAAATGTGATTAAGCTAAATCATTATTTTTGTCCCTCTGAATTGGAAAATGCTATCGATGGGTGGGTGAAATATTATAATGAGAGAAGGTTTCATGAATCGTTAGATAATCTTACACCCAAAGACGTATATTTAGGGCAAGGGAAGAAAATCAAAAAGATAAGAGAAATAATAAAGAAAAAATCAATCAACAAAAGAATTTTTGATAATAAAACAATGAAACATCAGAGTAGATAACTACATTTACAGTTGTGCACTTTTGTTTGACAACGTACAATCATCTATGAGGACGGGAAGTATTGCACCTTTCCCCATGCCATCGAATTTCTGAACCGTCCCTACGCACAGATATTCCCGATACTCACTTCCTACGATGAACTTGCCAACTACCTTTCTCCTTTTATGGACGCATGGGAGGGTGGCGCACAGGACCAGTTACAGGGGCAGATAGCCAGTGCTAAGATACCACTATCTCGTATGATAAGCCCTGCCCTTTATTGGGTGATGACGGGCGATGATTTCTCGCTCGACATCAACAACCCTGATGAGCCGAAAGTCCTTGTTGTGGGTAACAACCCCGATCGTCAAAATATCTATTCTGCAGCACTTGGTCTATATAACAGTCGTATCGTGAAGCTCATCAACAAGAAGAAGCAACTCAAATCATCAGTAATCATCGACGAGTTGCCGACCATTTATTTCCGTGGGTTGGATAACCTCATAGCCACAGCTCGAAGCAATAAGGTGGCGGTATGCCTTGGTTTTCAGGACTTCTCGCAGCTCACGCGTGATTATGGGGATAAGGAAAGCAAGGTGATACAAAATACGGTGGGCAATGTGTTCAGTGGTCAGGTGGTAGGAGAAACCGCCAAGACACTTTCCGAGCGTTTCGGTAAGGTGCTTCAACAACGACAGTCTATGACCATTAACCGAAACGACAAATCGACCTCCATCTCCACACAGATGGACAACCTTATCCCGGCGTCCAAAATCAGCAATCTAACGCAGGGAATGTTTGTGGGAGCGGTATCTGACAACTTTGACGAACGCATCGACCAAAAGATTTTCCATGCAGAAATAGTAGTGGATAGTGCCAAAGTCTCTGCCGAAATGAAAGCATATCAGCCTATACCCACAATCGCAGACTTCATAAACGAAGATGGCTCCGACAATCTCAAAGAGACTATCGAAGCCAACTATAAGTGTGTCAAGCAAGATATCTTATTTATCGTTGATAACGAGATAAAACATATCAAGACTGACCCTAATCTCAAAAATTTGATAAAAGAATAACGGATGAATGTTCTATGCAGACTATGAACTCAGTTTGTTTGCTGATTAGGGGGCTGACTTTACTAATTTGCATACTTTATCCCCGTTGAGTGCCTAAACAGGGAAGGCTCTTCTATGTGTATTGGTCTATAATTTATAACAGTATCAACTTTGGTTAGGATTGTTTCATGAATCTACTAGGCATGTATGTTTCACATAGAGATAAGAATAGTTCTATCTTAACATGCGAACAAACTCGCAGAGCAGTAGAGTTTAAAATGTTTTTTTGCCTGTTTAGATGGATTCTTCGAATTTCTTGATGCCACCTAATCAGTGTTCCCTTAAACTGATATCCAACTATTGTATATCAAATATACATTTCTGTGAAAGATGTTGGTAGCAAGAATTTAAAGTAGTTTATGAATGATCTCAAGCTTGTTTGCGACCCTCAAACGAAGAGGAAATAGGAGCTTACTCTTGACGACCATGACAAGAGCGCGGGATTAACAATATCTAACCATCGCCAAATTATGAATACCATGAAGTGGTACCACCGTCAGATTCATAAGAGTACTAAAACTGAATGTTTATTTTCAAACGATGCTTCATTGGAGTTACTGGTATATCTGGCATACCGTAATACCAAGACAAAAATGGATGATGATGCTTTTGTAAATTGAGGTTAGAGTATACGATAATTCGTGATAAAGTTTGGAGAAAGGCTACTGCTTGTGTAACTTTACATCTGTGATGAATATGATTGAAAATCCTGCACCCCTTATCTAAGATCCAGGCCTAACGGACAAAGAGTCCGTGACACAGTGCAAATGACAGCCCCAGAAATGTTGAAATACAGTTTCCCCACCCTCATAAGGATATGAAAGATTTAACACAATAACAAATAGTATCATAAAAACTAACATAATAATGATTATTCCCCAACTTATAAACATAGGAGGATTCGTACTAACTATTTTACGAACCTTCTCTGATCTCATTTCGATATGATTCTTATCTAAAGTTTTACCTTTCATGTTAAATACCTAATTCAAGTTGATTCTTTATTAGATTATAGTACTGTCCCTTTTTCTCAATCAACGAAGCATGTACACCAGTTTCGACTACACGCCCATGATTTAGGACTATTATCTGGTCAGCATTCTTTATAGTGCTGAGCCTATGGGCTACAATAACGACTGTCCTTCCTTTATAAAACCTGTCTAAATTACCAACAATTTCATGTTCATTCTTCGAATCAAGAGAATTGGTTGCCTCATCTAAAAATATAAAATCAGGATTCTTATATACAGCCCTAGCAATCAGTATTCTCTGTCTTTGGCCAAGACTCAGTCCCATACCATCACGTCCAATCTTAGTATCAAATTTCAAAGGAAGAGACATGATGAAATCATGGATGCATGCTATTGATGCAGCATTTTCCAAACGCTTCTTATCTATATTACCATCACTTATTGCAATATTTCTTGCGATGGATTCTGAGAAAATAACACCATCCTGCATAACAACACCGCAGTGTTTACGCCACCATTTTAAGCTATAATCCTTGATATCATGATTGCTAATTTTAATTGTCCCATTCAGGACAGGGTAATAGCCCAATATCAATTTTATCAGTGTCGACTTACCACTTCCACTAGCACCAACAATTGCTGTTATTTTGCCTTCTGGAATTCTAAATGAGACATCATCAAGTGTTTTTTCTACTCCATGCGGATCATATTTAAAATCAATATTATTTATACTAATTCCCTTCTGCCCTTTGAAAATGGTCGATAATTTGCCCTCACTGTCTTCATTATTAACCTGATGAACTTCATTAATTCTTTCTAAGGATATTTTTACATCCTGAAGATTATACACAAAACCCATAAGGTTTTCTACAGGAGAATTCAACTGGCCTACAATATACTGTATTGCAAGCATTGTCCCAAGTGTTATCTGCCCATTAATAACAGCAGTTGCAGCTAGTACAGTAATAAAGATATTTTTTATCTCATTAATAAATACACTTCCAGTTTCTTGGGTCTGCTGCAACTTAAGTGACTTCATCTGAACATTAAACAGATCAGCCTGCGTATCTTCCCATTCCCATCTACGGCGCTTTTCACAATCTTGCAACTTGATTTCTTGCATTGAAGTAACAAACTGATATGTCTTATTTTTATTAATAGCTTGCTGCTCAAATAGTTCATAATCAAGAACCTTTCTTCTATTTAGAAAATGAGCTATCCATAACCCATACAATATACTAGATAAAAGAAAAACTCCAAAAATAATTTTATTATAGATAAACAAAACGGTCCCAAATACAATAAAACTAAGAAAAGTAAACATTACTCCTAATAACTGGTTTGTTAAGAACATCTGTACCCTAGAATGATCATTCATTCGTTGAAGCAAATCTCCAATAAGTTTCGTCTCAAAAAAAGACATTGGAAGTTTTAACAGTTTTATAAAGAAATCGCTTATTAGGGATATGTTTATTCTCATGGAAATATGTAAAAGCAGCCATCTACGGATAAAATCACTTGATGTTTTTCCTATTACAATTGCTAGTTCACCAAATAGAATAGCCCAAATAAGCTTGACATCCTTATGCGCAATTCCGATATCAACAATACCTTGCGTTAGAAAAGGCATGATCAGTTGAAGTAGGCAGACGAGAATAAGGCTGAAGAAAATCTGCAAGAAATACCTTCTATATTCCCAAACATAACTTGCAAGAAATTTAAACGAGCGCTTATCTTCACTACAAATCACTCGTTTTTCATAAAAATCCGAAGAGGGCTCAAAAAACATCGCAATTCCTAGACTCTCTCCTCCATCCTTAGTACTTACCCAATGACTTTCAAAATCATCACGATTATATTTTATAAGTCCTTTCCCTGGATCGGCAATATAGAACTTTTTTCCATGTTTGACCTTATATAATACGACAAAATGTTTTTGATTCCAATGAAGTATGCAAGGTCTGTTACTTTGTGAAAGTCTATTTACGGAAATACGAGAAGCCCAACTATTTAGTCCAATAGACTTTGCTCCATCATATATACTTTTTAAGGAAACACCAGTAGCTTTAGCATGACAATAATTTGACACTTCAGACAATGATATGTTTTTCCCATACAGATTCGATATCATGGCTAAGCATGCTACACCACATTGCATAGAGTCTCTTTGTCGTACTACTTTCATTTTGTTATATTTAGATATTCATAATATAAATTTGATATTCCTTGCAAATATCCAATCTTTTTTATCTCTTTCTTCGCATATTTATCACTTAATGACTGGATTACAGATTTGTATTTATTTTCGCCTCTATTTAATAGAGAAAACATAATATGATTATAATATTTTCCTCTTACTTGAAGCATATAAAGCCTTAATCGTTCTGCTTTAGCGCATGTTATTTGTTTCTCAGAAAGTCTATAATGAACTAACTTCTTAGGAATATTCCCAAATTTCAACCCTCGAAGAGCAGAAGATACAAGAAGATCATAATCCTCACACAAAGGACATTGAGGATTATATAGGTGTTCTTTCATATTGTGGTCTATCAATGATGAGGTTCTGAACATCATGACTGGGTGAAAAATCTGAACTCCCCATAATAAGTCAGAAATGATACGATTATTATCTGTTGCAGTAGTATACTCAATATTTAACCGACCAAAAGACTCCATAAAGGCACCACTAATATCAACATCTTTGTGCTCCTCCATATAATGGATTTGCTCCGAGAATCTATATTTGTACATAACATCGTCTGCATCAACATGGGCAATATATTTGCCAGATGCCTTGGAGATGCCGAGGTTTAATGATTTAATATAATCTTGGACATTGTGATACAACTGGATTCTTTTATCATGATATGAATTTACTATCTCACATGACCTGTCAGTAGATCCATCATCTATGATAATAAGCTCAAAGTTATCATGATCTTGATCCAAGATAGAATCTATACATTGTTCAAGATACAATTCTTCATTATGCATTGTTAACACTGCTGAAATAAAAATATTTTTGTCTTCTATATACATAGTTCCTTAAAAATAAATTTTGTGTCTTTTCTCGATTTCAAGATCTTTATTATATAAGCAATACTTATACTGATATTCTGGCAAGCGTCAGGAAGATAATAATAGTCTCCACATAGTCCATCAAAGTTTCTATCGAAATTTAGCCCAACCAACTTTCCATATTCATTGATGACAGGACTACCAGAATTCCCACCTGAAGTATGATTATTGGTAGTAAAATTCAAAATCACCGAAGCCTCATTTGATTTACTATTTCTAAACTTATATCCATAATTAGACCACTCTTGGCAAATCTCATTATTTAGTTTTGTATACCAACACTGATTGCCAGTTTTACCATACGAAACTCGTAGAGTACCATTTGTAGGAGACCATTTGATAAAACCACAATCGTGAAGTACAATGAGTATCTGCTCTCTTACTCTATTCAACTGATTAGCATAAGTAACTATTCTTGTTTTAATTGTTGAATTATAAATAGAATCTGTATATTCAAGATATTTTAGTGCAGGATCATTTTGAATTACTTTTTTATTTAAAAGAATTGCGAGAACAGCATCTTTCTCTACTAATGAAGATTTTTTGAACAAGCTATCCACGTAGTCATTCACACTAATTTGCGAATTTCTTATCTCCGATGGAATGAATATACTATTCTTATCATATAGATAATTAAACAGTCCTTTAGTTACAGTTTTTTCTATCTCCACATCTGATACTGAGAAAACCCTATCAACTAGTTGTTTTAGCATAGTCCCTTTAAATCTTGCTCTATTCTTTACTAATCCAGCAGAATTAATCAGCTTTATAGCTTGAATACAACTACGATAATCATCATCAGAATTAATGAGAGGATTGATCAATCTAGCTAAAGAGTCTGCTTTATTTCTTAAATTGTAAAACTCATTGTATTTTATGATATTTTTTTTATATAACAACAAGGCGCAAGAATCCTCTCTGATTTTCAGTTTTTCAGGAATCATATAGTGCATAAAACTAGTTACTCTACCAAGCGTCTTAAGCCTTTCATTGTTTAGCGAAGATGCCTCTATTTGCCAAGCTTCTAAATTTTTACAAGCCTGGGATTGAATAGCTCTATCTATTATTCCCATTCTCAAGCCAAGAATTTCAGCACGTCTCATCATACTAAAAAGAAAACTTTCTTGGGCATCTGCTGCAATCCAATCATTAGATGCTCCGCATGGATATCCCAAAACATAGACTTTCTCATCAGATTTAACCTCTTTTTCGTCAACTCGTAAATATAATTTGGGTGAGAAAGGTATAGGATTACCATCATTCCCTTTTGTATAGGCACGTAATATCGCAAAATCTGCACTTGTACGTGGCCAATGCCAATTCGTTGAATCTCCCCCATAAAAAGCCATAGCTTGGGGTGGGCAATATACAAGACGAACATCTTTAATTATTTCGTATTCATGCAAGAGATGACTTGTACCAAAATATTCTCGCTTAATTTCCTGTCTATTGCCATCATCAATTGGCTTATATTTTAAGCATATCCTTTTTACAATATGATTCCAACTTTGACTTTTAGATAATCCTTGCTCTACTTCGGCAGAAACATCAATCGTCCTTACCAATATCTTAAGATAAAGTCCATCTATCTTCAATTCTGAATTAGCTGTTACAGAGCAAAACCCATTTGATAAAATATTATCCCCTGTATCTGCTTTTGCAACTAGCGACTTGACAACATGCATATTTGTCAAGACAAGTCCTGTTTTTGAAATAAAACTTCCAGAACCACCTTCACCGACTGCCACTACCGCATCTTTTAATGAAGGTGAACTTTCCGAGTAAAAACAAATAGAAGATTCCTGAAGAGCATGGTTGAAATTATAAATTGCCCACATTCCTTCATCTGCCTTCACATGGAGACACACAAGAATTGCCAAAAAAATCAATAATTGTTTCATCACGAATTATAAGATATGTTATTACTCATTTTAGGTGCATATTTACACCTTGGATCTGGATAATCCCAATTGTTAGTACCATAAGCCTTTATAACATCTGTCCAACATCTGTTTCTGCTAATTCTGAAGCAATCGTCAAACAGTTTACAAGAACTACATGGACTTTGTTTATTAATAGTTTCTTGCTTAAGATTTAGCAATCTATTTACTTTATCTGAATTCCAAACCTCAGAGACGCTTTGGTTCGTCAAGTCGCCAATTATAAAATTTGGATTCCAATACAGTTGCTCACAGATTGTACACTTACCATCAGGCAAAATAAAAAGGTGATCATTAAGAGCAGAACATTTTGAGCCTTTGAATGAGGAGCTCCCACCTTCTGCTGAATAATATGCCTTATCTATCTCTGTACGTGGGAATGTAACTGTAAAATTTGCCTTATTTTGAATATCTTTCTCAACATAGTTAAATAAAGTTTCCAATTCAGGAACTGTAGCTTTAATGGAGTGAAAATTATCTATAGACTTCTGATTTGAGAACATCGCTGTTCTTATTTCCCAAGTTTTGATATATTTCTTATCTTTAAGGAAGTCATATAGCACATTTATATTTTTTTTAGTACAAGTGGCTTTTGTAAGCACAGACTCTACTCTGTAAGGTATTCCAGCTTCTTCCAATAGGCTTACTCCTTGCTTTACTTTGGAAATATAGCTCAGATTAACATGTAATGTCTCAATTGCTATTGATGGGTTCAATGTATCTATCGACAATTGTAGTGTTCCCTTAAAACCACTATGTTTCAGTCCTTTTACTATTCGAGGAGTAATTGGAACCTTAGTGGATATTGTATCAGGGCCATAACCATTATCAGTCAAATCCTTAAGTACAAGCTCCCAATCTGGATGTAAGAACACCTCTCCACCTATTAAAAATATATTATAGACACCAATCCGTTTGGCTTCTCTAATAATTTCAAAGATTCTTTCTGTTGAAAGATGATTCTTTACTTTTGTATAGGTATCAGCATAGCAATAACAACATTTCGTCACGCATGTATTAGTAAGCATAAATGTCATCAAATAAGGAATTTCAAGTCTCTTTGTAGACAAATCTACATCATTTGCAAGAGATTTTGGAATACTGAATTCTTTGATTTCACTTTTATCCCAAATTTGATCTTCTCGGAGTAAAACATTTTTAGGAATTCTAACTTTAGAATTATTAATGCTAATTCTAAACTTCTCCCTACTCAACCAGGGAGTAAGAATCTTTAATGCACTTTCCTGAGTTACACTTAGATCAGAAACTATCACATTAGCAGCATGTTCTACAGAACTACCTGCAGAGAACAGAGATAACAATCTTGCGTGATAAGGATGAATTAAAGTTTTAGATGTATCTGAATCATACTTTTTCATAAATCTAGAGTAGAGCAGATATCTATTACCATCTTTACGAATGGTATAATCAGGATTTAAAAAATATTTTGTTTCCATTTTCTTCTTATTTTTTCTGGTAACAATAGACTATCAGAATGCATTTGAAAGTTCTAAAATAAGAAAGGATATACTGCTGACATACACATTACGCTGGTAATCTGCTTCATGAAGCCAGCAGATATATCTCTTTCTTTGGATTTTTGTGCCTGATGATTTACTTAGACACTAACGAGTTGCGATCTCTCTCTAGTTCCTGATAACACAAGCAGTTGAGACATTAATGCAAATACTTGCAAGAACAACGCACTGCTGTGTATAGCAATCCTCGTCAAGATCAACATCCTCACCGCCTTCAATGTTGAAGAGTTCGTCTGAAGACAAAACTGGACTTTCCTTCTTCACTGAGTCATTAGTTGGGTTTAATACAGACTCTAGTTCCTCTGCTTTTTTTGTGACTTTCATTTTTTTTACATTTAAATTGTTAAACATGTATATAGACTTTAGAATATCTCTGCGCACAAGCTATTCTTTAGTCATTTCAAATTATTCGAGAATTAAGAACAAATCTGTAATCAGAAGTTCTATTATTCTCTCTATCTTTTTGATCGATATTTCTGTTTGATGTTTTTCAACTGTTGCGTTAAATATTGATATAATCTCATCAACTGTATAGGCACTTTCACTTCGATTTGCTAACATGTACAGCAAGACTCCTGAATTACCCACGAACTTCACATGTCCCTCGACCTTTCCTGTTACCAGGGTTGAAGGATACATCACGCATAATCCTCTATTCAATGGAAAGTTGGGGTCTGCAATCTGGTTTTTAATGAATATAAGATAAGGATTTAATTTTAGTCTTAGTGACTTTAAATCTATTCCCTGCTCAAACTTATACCAGTACATACGTTTAGCCGCTGCTATCTCAGTCGTTTTATCAATTTTCTTATCTATCTCCTTATTATATAGAGATCTTAGATTTTCCAACTCTGTAATCGTATTTATACTGTATACTTTATTTTCATTATTTAGTGTCATATTGCATTTTGTTTAAACAAGTTACTAATATGCGCATAATATTTAGGGTATGCACAATACAATATTCTAGCGAGTCTATCACTGGTAATTTCTCTTTTTTTGTTAGAACCAATATTGTGAATGAAACTCACATCTGTTGGTAATAAACTAAATAAAGTCAATTTGTACATCTCCGTGTTTGACAGATTAGATATAAGATACTCTATATCTTTTCCGTTTTTTAGAGCGTACTCATACATTAGATACTGTTCCATTATCGTATTTACGCTACATACTCCACCAGAAAGACTATCCAATTTGTTGCGGTTTAAATCTATAAACTTATATACTAGGGAGCAATAGCTCTTGAAGAATTCAAGATCATGACCGCCGATGATACCCATATTAGTTTCACACATATCTTCCAATGAAAGTTGAAGCGGAAAAGAAAAGTGTTTCTTTTTCATCTCTTCTAGAAGCATAATTCCAAAAGGATAATTCTTTTCAATATTCTGAGCTACAATCCCTGCTTCTTCTATTCTTTTGGGAAAAGAATTCCAAATGTATACATCACCATCAACATGGATAAATGGCTCTTGCTGCTCTTCATACGCAACGATTTTTCCAAGTGCCCAAATTGCAGGATTTTCATTATTGAGCTTATCTAATGTGGTTTTACAAGATGTGTAAGGTAAATGTAACTTATTAATAAGAAGATCCGCACCTTCACTATCCGTAATTAGTTCAACTTCATCATAAAATTGCTTCAGTTGTAAGCAGCTTAGCCCCCAACTCATATAATGAGTTTCCTTAAATGCCCATCCACTATTTGGAAAGTTTTTATATGCCTTTGACCAATAGCTTTGCACTATCTTTGGTTTTTTCATAATAGCTAGTCTCTAAATAATTAAAAACGTTTTTTCTCTGTATTACCAGCACCAGAGCCACTATAACGATCACGTGTTACATTAAAATTATACTGTACTGTAAACATCACTGAACGCATATTACTGAAATTCTTCTGGAACATGGTAACAGCATTATTGTAGAAAATAAATTTTTGTTGTGATCCATTAAATATATCACGTGCTTCTATCGTAAAACTTAGTTTTTTCTTAAAGAAATCTTTATATAACTTTGCATTCACGTAAGAGGAACTGCTGATATATATATTTCTATCATTACCCGATGTAGTCCATTGACAGTCAATGTTTAACCAAGTATCCCAAGGAAGATGAATTGCATTTTGCCATTGCAGAATTCCTATTGGTTTATTCATGCTTTTATTCTCCCCATTTACAATAATATCAAACCATTGTGTAAACATTCCAACATTTACCTGTGTCTGCCATATTCCAATCTGAAACTTTCCACCCATAAATACCTGCAAGAAATGTTTCTTCTTAAAATTTTCATATGTAAGAATTGTAATCTTACCATTATTATTATACGGATTCGTTGTATTAACAATAGGGTTATCAAAATATGAGTATGATACCTGTGCAAAATAGCTCTTCCAGACTGCCATATACTCTAAGTTATGTAACTTTGTAGGCAGAAGACGCTGATTTCCAGACTCATATGTCATTCTATTTAAATACGAGACATTAGCATTTAGATTAGTATATGTAGGCCTCTCTACTCTGCCACTGTACGATAATGACATCTGAAGATTACCCAAACGGGTTGCCACATTGAATGAGGGAAATACATTGTTATACGTTTTGCTTAGATTATGATTTGAATTGTCCCCTTCAAAATAATTATAGTTAACATGTTCATATCTTAAGCCTGCCCCTATGACGAACTGCCCCAATTGCTGCATCACCTCCATAAAACATGCAGTATTATCTTCTACAATCTTTGAGGTTGCATTGTTTAGATTAACATATTCCGTATTAAAATGATTATCAGCTCTCGAACTTGTATATTCCTCACCAATTTTTACCACCCCTTTAGCTACCGGATAAGTCAACACCAATTTCTCAGCCAACATTCTACTCTTGTTTTTACTACACGTCGTAATATCTTGCTTTTCTTGAATCTGACTCGTCTCCTCATTTACGGCGTTTTGAATCCCTTTATTCCAGATATAGTCAACATTAAAATCAATATTAAGCTTCTTTATTTGGCCAATATAATATAAGTTGGCAGCATGTCGTGGAGTATTCTTCGTGTCATTAAATGCTTGAGTTTCCCATTTATCATAGAATTCATTATTCTCAAAAACGTTACTGATTAGATGAGATTTGACCTTACTATGAGCATATTCATTTTGATAATATGCACCCATGGAATGTTTATCATTGATCAACCAAGCAACCCCTATTTTAGCAAACAGCCCGTCATAGTGCTTTCTATTAGCTGCAAATAACTTTTGGTTCCATATTGAAGTAGCGTTAGTTGTCATATTAGTTGACTTTTTTTCCCAATTCTTTCCTCCATTATACATGAAGTTTGAAAATAGCTCAAAACCTCCTGTTCTATATTTTAAATCCACAATATTAGAACTTTGAAAGTAATGCTGAAAACCGTTGGTTGAACGTAATGTACCCCCCAAGCCCTCACCTTGGGCTTTCTTGGTGCGAATACGAATAATGGATTTCGCATCAGCTGAATAAGAAGCACCAGGATTTGTAATAACTTCCACATTGCGAATATTCCCTGACATCAACATTGACAATTCTTGTGAATCTGTTATTCTTCGACCATTTATGTAAACAGTAGGAGAGCCTTTGCCGAATACCTCTAGATTACCATTGTTCTCAACAACCATTGGAATTTGTCGTAGCACATCTTTAGCAGTTCCAGCATTCGCCAAAATACTATTTTCTACATTTGTTACTAACGTATTACCCTTTAAATATGTTATAGATGCATTACCTTTAACAACCACATCTTTAAGTTGTGTTATAGAAGTTGTCATCTTGATATCGCCAAGTTCACCATCATTATTTATATCTATGATTTTTGTATCATAGCCAACGGACGACAACTGAAGTTGCATGCCAGTTATTAAATCGCTTGATAATTGGAATTCTCCATTGCTATTAGAAATCACTCCTGTAATAAATACAGAATCCTGCAGAAGAACTACATTCACAAATTCCAAAGGGGTTCCCTTCTCATCAAGAACGCGCCCTTTTATATTTTTACTGAAAGCTGAAGACGACAGAACTAATGCTGTCGCTATACATAATATAAAACGTCCCATATCTATGTCTTTAATATTGATATTATAAATCTTTCCAATCGATAATCTTGTCCTTATCCTCATTAGTGATGACATGGGCAGTATGTCTCTCTTTCTGGCCCCTCCCTGATATTATGTCATACACGACATTGGTCGAAAATCGAACTTCGTCTTTTTCCATATAATCCTCACATAGATACTTACTTACGAATTCAACCTTTTTGCCGTCAGCAAGCGTAGAAGAAACGTGGTCGACAACAGCTTGCCTTAGGTTCTGCTCTTCTACATTTCCATGTCCTGGCAGATGTAAATGTCCATTTTTTGCAAACATAATAAGTAATACAAAGATTACAATTCCACAGATCTTTTGTAAATTATTTCTTTTCATGAAGTATATGTATTAAAGTTTCTCATCCAAAACTGAATAAACGGTATCACAATTCTCGGAAAGCAATAAATTAAGTGTCCTATATTCTTTTCTTCTACTTGAAACAACTATATATTTTATTTCTGCATAAGTACACATTTTACCATCTATTGCCATGTGTCCTTTCCGTAGGATGCTTCCCCAACGCATGCGTTCGTCTTCTTTTAGGCCTTGTCTAACATATGCCATGGCAGCTTTCTTTATCTTCCAGTCCTGGGTGCCTGGCACACTAACACAGGAGCTTAAGAGTAACATCATTATAATAGATGCTTTCGATAATGTTCTAAAGAAATAATTCATACGATTTTGCTTGATGTTTTTGAACTTCTGACAATGCAAAATTACTACACAACCCAGCCTTAGAACGACTAAATCATCAAATAAAACATCTTAATAGAAAAAGCGCAACCTACTGATAATCAGAGATTGCGCTTTTTAAAAATCTAAATTGTCACTTATTATTCCTTAATCACACCTTAACGTTATTAACATAAGATACTATATCCTCTCCTTCAGCGGAACCGATCTTCTTTCGGATAGAAGTTTTACGGACATAAATAGTAGCATCCGACTGTTGAGTAACAACTCCTATTTCCTTAGTAGAGAATCCAGCACATAGCAGACAAGATATTTGAATTTCCTTTTCTGTTAATACATTACCATATAGTTTCATTAATCGTGCATAAAAATTATTATAAAGGCGGTCTATAATAGGATATAAATCCGTCCAAACTAGTAGGCTGTTTACAGGTATTTCACCACCACTAATCCTTGATATGCGTTTCAATAAGGCCTGGTTTTGATTTGTAGGAGTGCTTGCTACCAATTTTATGATGCCGAGCTGTTGTAACAATATTTTCTTAAAAAATGCATCATCGTAAATATTTTCCTGTTCTATCTCTTTTGTTTCTGGCCCTAAAGTTTGAGCTTCTTCCAACATTCGAGTCAATGTATCAACCCTATCTTCTGCATCTGCAAGTTGCCTAACTCTATTCCAATAATAATAATAGCCTCCTATACTACCAATAACCAATAGCAACACAGATGTAAACAGGATCCATCTCATTTGCTGCCGCTCAAGTTTTAGTTCATGGTTAACCATCAATAAGCGATCCTTCGCTTCATGCTGCCTATCCAAAGTATTCTCCTTTGCTTGCATATCAGTCGTAATAGAATCACAATACCGAGCAAAATCCACATACGATATATTCAGACCACTTGCATAATTCAATAAATATCTTTCCTGTTCAATTACTACCCTGCGGGCAATATCAACTGCCCCTTTTGCTTCTAATTTAGCTTCGCTCTTGGCGGCCTTATCATTGCAGATACGTGCAGAATCAAGCCGATGTAAGTTAATATAGTTACCTGCCATTGCCATCTGGATCGATGACATTTCTGCTACCTGTGGCATCATTTGCCCAATTTGATAGAACATATTGTTTGAACGTTTGTATAGTCCGATATTTGACAGATAGTCAGCATAGTTACGCATCATTTCACATGCAATAGCCGTTTCACCGTTCTCTATAGATAACTTGATGGCCTTGTTATAATAATATTCAGAATGTTTATCACCCTGTAGAGAAAGATTCATCCCCAATTTATAGCTTAGTATGGCCGTCTCACGTTTTGACATATTATAATTAAGAGCCTCTTTCAGTGCACTTGCGGCTTGAGAATAATTATGTATATGTTCCATCATATCGGCTTTTGCAACTAGTAGGCGAGCTCGTTTTGCCGCATCCGACACTTCTAAAAGTCCCTTATCTATGGCTCTGATGGCATCTTTTTGCTTACCCTTCCAGGTTAAATAACATGCTTCCAGCAAATAACTATCTGCTAACTTTTCTTTCTTTGCTCTGTAATAGATAATGGCGTCCATCAGTTGATTATCTTCTGCTAGTGATAACCCTAATGCCTGATACGCCAAGGCTCGATTCCAAACAAGATGCATCCGTTCTTTTTCATTAAAACTACTCACTTGCTCTAAAGAATCCAATATTGCAATAGCTTCTTTTGGACTATTAATAAGCAAGGTATCTGTATCCGATATTACGCTTCCGCTGTGATGACCGTAACATGAAAAAAGCAGAGGGACAAAGCAAATTATGAATATTTTCTTTGATTTCATTCAAGAATAATTATTAGGGGGACTGACGTAAAAACAGCCTTTTAGTTATTATACTATTTGTTAGACACAAAGAAAGAATAGCAAGCGGATTGAGCCCGCATGCGGCTATCGTCGAGGCTGTTTAACTTTTTTACAACGACTGGAAATTGGGAAATTTCATTTGCGTACTCTATGGTAACAATCTTTGCCTCCTAGTCGTTTAGGTCAGTTTCGTATTCAGGCTCAAGATCCTAGTAAAGATTGGCTTTAGGACACATGCAGCTCTATTCGCTTGGTTCCCGGGCGTATCCTCTTCAGGAAGTTTATCCAGTTATTCCTTGTAATACTAGATTTGTGCCTGCTGCCCATGTGATCCTTCACTAACTACTGAGAGACCGTACCGTCCTTGAGTATGCAGTAGACTACTTTGAGCATCATGGTAGCAATGGCGGTTAATGGACACTTCTTGCCCCGCCGTGTGGTAAGTCGCTGATATCTGACCGAGAAGTAGGTATCCGTTGTTTGTGTCACACACCACGCACATTATGTCATGATGCCCTTCATGATCTTGTTGCCTTGGCGAGCGTTGATCGCCATGATGGTAAGGGCACCGGGCTCAAGAATGTTTATCACGGGCTTCCAGTACATGTCTGTGCTCTCCATGACCACATCCGTCACGTCAAGTGACAATAGACATTCTTTCAATTCTGTCAATGAACGCAGGGGCAATAGAAATGTCCGAGCCTCGCTCTTAACATCTGTTTCGCTGACCGTTGCCAGTATCTCTTTCTTGTAGACGTCAATTCTGCAGCCGCAAGCTACGACTTCCTCAAAGGATACTTATCTGTGGTTCTCTGCCATAGTAGGGAAATGTTCGTTAAGATGTGGCAAAGGTAACAAAATTGTGGCAAAGCCACAATAAAACAACCATTTTTATTCCCTTTGGCGAGCTATGCTCATGTATGTTTCATATTTTTCCTCAATTCCGCAGCATTATTCCTTGTGAGGTACTTTTATATATTGAAGTGA
>ERZ773250.198-NODE-198-length-39412-cov-7.289123_pt1 | contig 39412 bp, 34 predicted proteins | sample MGYA00511258_ERZ773250 | MGnify/ENA primary metagenome ERZ773250 (study PRJEB29015, sample SAMEA2738164) | human oral metagenome | biome: human oral; feature: human-associated habitat; material: saliva | place: China | collected 2187 ... | reverse complement strand
ATAAAAAAGGAGAAAACATGTATAGAGAAAATAAAAAGACAAAATATGCAATACGTAAATTAGCAGTAGCGACAGTGTCGTTAGCGATTGGGGCAACAGTTGCTCCGGCAATAGCAGGAACAAGTCAAGTAGCATATGCTGAAGAGATAAAAACAAAGGCAACTCAAACCATCAATTATGTGTATGAAGATGGTAGAGAAGCTGCCCCAACTAAAAAGATATCTATTGAGTTTCAAGCAGGGCAAGGAACAGTAGATGTTCCGGAAGTTGAGTCACCAATGATTCCTGGTTTTACGCCAAATAAGTTGAAAGTAGAGGCTATGACATTAAGTACTACACAGCCAGATTATGAGGAGACAATTACCTACTATGCAAAGCCTTCAACTAATATTAAAGTTGACTATCAGTTTGTAAGTTCAACACCAGGAATTAACCTTCCCGAAGAGATAAATGATTTTAAACCAACAGATTTATCGACATATTCAAATGGAGATACAGCAACACCCCAAAACCCTACACAGGTAACATATAAAGATAACAAAAATAAAGGAACTTGGACATTTAATGCTTATGATGCAACAAGTAAAGTTGTTGACAAAGGTGAAATTAAATTTGTAGGGGTATGGGATTTTGAAGCAGATGATGCGAAAACCATATACGAGGAGAGATACAAGTTCGTTAGTGCGACGCCTGGAAAAGAATTACCAGATGAAATAAAAAATAGTACACCAAAAGTATTAAGAAAGTATGTTAAAGGTGATAAACTTGAACCACAGATTATAGAAAAAAAAGTCTATGAGGTTGCTGATGGTGTTTGGGTTTTAGCAGGATGGGAAAGGGATAAACCTTCTTATACTGCTAATTATACAGTGTCTAAAAATATTTATAATGGTGCAGAATATACTCGTGTTGGAGGAGAATTTTATAATATAATTGCAGGAAAAGATAACGTAGAGTTCACCGGATATTGGCACTTCTTTAGAAATGAAGATATCAAGGGGGATCCGACAGGTCCTCTTAGTTTAGAGAGGGATTTTATAGAGAATCTTACACCTGAATATGAGTTACCACAAGAAGTAATTGATATGTATCCACCGACGATTTATTTAAGAAGAGGATGGGGTACTAATGGAGCATGGACCCTTCCTCAAGTATTAGTAAAAACTCCTACGGGGACATGGATTTATATGACGGGAGACGCAGTACACTATCCAACACAGGAGGATAGTGAAGGGAAGTATGTCTTTGGCTATAGAGAGCAAATTCATGGATGGGCGTTTATTCCTCGTAGAGTAACATATACTTTTGTTAGTGGAACACAAGGTAAAACGTTACCGGAAGCTATAAAAAATCTTGTGCCAGTTGAAGAAGAATTACACGCTAAAGGAGCAGAAGTTAAAGCCAAACTTCCTGTTACAGAAACCTATGATGATGTAGATAATAATGGTACATGGACATTTGTTGGCTATAACAAAAACAGTGATATTCTTGAAGAAGGGGGAATAGAGTTTAAAGGAGAATGGACATTCCAACCAAAAGCACCAATATCAACGATTGCGGATGGAATACAAATATCTAACCCAGAAGTAACGAAAGTAGAAAATCCAGCCCAGCTGACAGAAGAAGAAAAAGGGAAAGTAGAAAAAGCAGTAAAAGATGCAAACCCAGACTTCCCAGTGGGAACAACAGTGACTGTAGGAAACAACGGAGATGTGACAATTACATATTCAGATAATTCAACAGACACAATACCTGGAACGGTGACAGTAGCAGAAAGAGAAACATCAGCAGCTCCAACAGCAGATAAAACAACACCGAATAAACCAGAAAAAACGGTAGTGGCAGATGCAGACCAGTTAACTCGAGACGAAAAAGACCAAGTGGCAATAGAAATAGGAAAAGCAAATCCAGACCTACCAGCAGGAACATCGGTGAGAGTGGCAGATAATGGAGATGTAACAATAACATATCCAGACGGCTCAGAAAATGTAGTAGAAAAAGAAGACACAGTAACTAAAAAGACGGTAGCAGGAGAAGTAACACCAAACAACCCAGAGTTAACAGTAGTAGCGAATCCGGAAAAACTAACACAAGATGAAAAAGATCAAGTGGCAATAGAAGTAGGAAAAGCAAACCCAGAGCTACTAGGAGATATATCGGTGACAGTAGCGGACAATGGAGATGTGACAATAACATATCTAGATGGATCAGTAGATACAATATCTAAAAAGAATACAGTAAAAACAAAAGAACAATCAGATCAAACAAGTCAACCATCACAACCAGTGTCAGACCAAACAATAGCAGAACAAATAACACCAAAAGATCTAGAAATAGTAGAAGTGGGAGACGCTAAAGAACTAACACAAGAAGAAAAAGGTAAAGTAGAAGAAGCAGTTAAAAAAGCAAACCCAACATTCCCAGCAGGAACAAAAGTAGCAGTAGCAGGAAATGGAGATGTAACAATCACATATCCAGATGGATCAGTAGATACAATATCAGGAGAAAGCACTGTAAAAGAAAAAGTAAAACCAGCTGGAGAAAAAGCAAAAGCAAAAACTTTACCAAACACAGGTCTAACAGCGAACAATGCAGTAGTAGCAGGATTATCAATTCTAGCGATGGCAGCATTACTAGCAGCAAGACGTAAAAATAATAAATAATAGATTCTATAAAATTATAAAGTAGAGTAGACATGTTAAGTATAGTATTAACTTGTTCTACTCTACTAGAAAATAACAAAAACCAGAATTACTAAAAAGTAGTAATTCTGGTTTCTTTAATTAGTTATTCAACTGTAACACTTTTTGCTAAATTACGAGGTTTATCTACATCTAAACCACGTGCTACTGCTGCGTAATAAGCAAATAGTTGAGTTACGACGATACTTGCGATAGGTGCAAGATCTTCGTTAACATTAGGAATAGCGTAATCACCTTTGCGTGCTAATTTTTCTAATGTAATTATTAGGGTATTAGCTCCACGGCTAGCTACTTCACTAACATTACTACGTGTATTAAGATCTAACTTAGTATTAGTAATAAGTGCAACTACCGGAGTTTTTTCCTCGATAAGAGCAATTGTTCCGTGTTTTAATTCTCCACCGGCGAAACCTTCAGTTTGAATATAAGAAACTTCTTTCAGTTTAAGGGCAGCTTCACAAGCGCTATAATAGTCAGTTCCACGTCCGATATAAAATGCGTTACGCTCTGTAAATAAATCTTTTGCTAAATCTTTAATAGTTTTAGTATCGTCTAAAATAGATTCAATAGCTGATGTAATTACTGATAGTTCTTGCTCAATATCAAATCTTGGCTGTATGTTTAGTTTATGTGCTACCTCGTATGCTAAAATACTTAGTGTCGCAATTTGTGCTGTGTATGCTTTTGTAGATGCAACAGCAATTTCAACACCTGCGTGAAGTAGTAATGTATAATCACATTCACGAGCTAATGTAGAAGCGTCCACATTGGTCAATACTAAAAACTTATAATCAGGGTTTACACTGCGTAATTTCGTTAATACTGCACGAAGATCGGCTGTTTCCCCCGATTGTGATAAGAATATAAACATTGGTTTTTTAGAGAGAAGTGGAACATTGTATGCAAATTCTGATGCAAGGTGAACTTCTGTTGGGATTCCTGCCCATTTTTCAAAGTAGGCACGACCTACTAAACCAGCATTATAACTTGTTCCACAACCAATAATATAAAGTCTATCAGCTTCTTTAATATTATTAATAATATTATAATCTATATTGATATTATGTCCATCAAAGTAGTGTGAGATGATATTACGCATAGCTCCTACTTGTTCATTGATTTCTTTAATCATATAGTGTTCGTGAATACCTTTGTCGATTTCTCCAGCATCTAGATTAGTAGAGAAGCTGTCGCGATTTATTACATTCCCATCTTTATCTTCAATAGTTACGCTATCTTTTTTAACAATAACTATTTCTCCGTCGTTAATTTCTAAAAAGTCGTTAGTGTATTTAATCATCGCAAGGGCATCACTACCAACAAAGTTTTTATTTCCATCGCCAAGTCCGATTAATAATGGACTTTTATTTTTTGCTACATATAGAGTATTAGCTTCTTTAGTATCGATTAAACAAAGTGCATAAGAACCTTGTAATTTTGATACTGCTTTTTTGAATGCGTCTTTAGTACTCATTCCACGATCGCTATAAACTTGAATAAGTTGAACGATAACTTCAGTATCAGTTTCAGAAATAAGGTCTACTCCTTTGAAAAATCTATCTTTTAATTCTTGGAAGTTTTCGATAACACCGTTATGGACTAAAACAAAGCGTTTGTTAAAGCTTTGATGAGGGTGTGAGTTAGTAACGTTAACCCCACCATGAGTAGCCCATCGTGTATGTCCGATTCCAAGTTCAATATGAAGATCCTCAGGGATAAGTTCCTCTAGGTTTTTAATACGACCTACAGCTTTAATAACTTTTGCTTCATCATTAACAACTCCAGCGATACCAGCTGAATCGTAACCACGATACTCAAGGCTGCTAAGCCCATCAATTAAGAATCTAACCCCGTTTGTCTCTCCAACAAATCCTACAATACCACACATATAAAAAATTCCTCGCTTTTTTTAATAATTATTTTAAAAAGTATATTTACTAATTTTATAAGAATAACTTAAGAAAAGGTTAAAATGACTCTAAAAACTTTTTGCAATGTTCGAAAGTAACAAGTATAATTAAGTATTTATAACCTATTTGATAGTTTGAAAGTACAAACAACATCCTTTTTAATATTAATTAGTAACTACTTTAAATTAAGAGATAATAATGATTTTGAGGGTAATTTTAAAATTTAATGTTAAATATTTTTGCGTCACTTTGTTCTTAAAAATATAAAGGTGTACCCCAGCAGTTGCAACTAGAGTTTTTTGCGTAAATTTTTTCCTTAAAAACTAAGTTGCCGTTGCATACGCTACACCTAAATATTTTCACGTCACTTCGTTCCTAAAAATATAAAGGTGTACCCCATTGTACATTATTTAACGAAACTCTTAAATTCCGAAAAAGCATCCGCCGAATTTTCGATAACTTTTTTCCTCGTCAACTAAACTCAGTTTAACCGTTAGAGCTTAGTTCGGGCGCTATAACTATAAAAAATAAAACCTCCTAATATATTATCTACATTATTATACTAAATGAAAAGGTTTCTGTAAATTGATTTGATATTTACTTATAAAAGTAAAAGTTTGTTCAGTTATAAAAAATATACTTTGTTATATAACGAGGGATTTGGTTATTAATTGAAAAAAGTTATAGCATTTGTTAAAATGAAAGTAATATAAAAATAAATTTATAAATAATGACTGCCCTAGTTATAAAAATAGTTAAATCGAGGGGAGTATATATTTTTTAGAGAGTTGTTATAGTATAAAATTTTTATAATTATTCTAATTATTATAAACAAAGTAGGAGGAAAAATAATGGTAAAAGCATTAAAGAAAGTAGCCGGATTAATGACAGGGTTAGCTGTAGCATTAGGGATGTTTGTAAGCTCTACACCTGCATTTGCTGCTAATAATATAGTGAGTAAATATAGTGAAAAGGCAAATAAAATCATAGGGGAAGTAGATTTATCTGGTGCATCATATAATATAGGTAAAGAAGTGAAAAAGGGTAATAAGGTCTTCTACGAAGGTAATGTAGGGGGATCTGTAGAAGCTAGTGACTTGTTTGAAGGGGCTTATAATAAGTATGTGGCAGATTTTAAAAATAAAAAAGATTGGATTTTTGGGAAACGTTATGAGAATCTAGTTATGTTTGATTATGGCCAAGCATTTCCATCGATAAGATATACGGTGACATTTCCTAAAAATTTTGTAATAGATGAAAAAAATATTACTGCAACGGAAAATACAGCGACTATAGGGAAAATAGAGAAATCATATAATAAAGCAACTAATTCTGTTACATTCAGATTCTTTTTAGGTAGTTGGAATGATTATAAGGGATTCTTTAGTTTATATGAAAAAGAGAAAGGTACGTTAGGTCATCTTATTAAAGTTAATATCCCATATTCTGTGGATATAACTAATCAAACAGTAGCTAAACTTGGTACAATAAGTGCAAAAGGAGATTGTCAATTGTACAAATATGGGGGTATATTTGGATATGGAGCTAATATTGTAAATATAAAATCTAGCACTGAGTTTAATGTGATTAGATAGTAAGGAGAAAAATAATGAAAAAAACTAGTAAAATAATATCTTCTTTAGCAGCTCTTTTAGTTTCTACTTCAGTATTTTCATCAATGAAAGGTTATGCTAGTGGCGTTCCAGATGCAGATACAGCTGTGGCAGAAAATTACTGGGCGGAGATAGAAAAAGATAATTCTATTTATGGAGGTGTGTATCCTAAATATTTGATGAAGTTACAGGATAGTGTTCTTAAGAACTCTCAGCTATCAGTTACTGCTAATTCACCAAGTACAGGGATATATAAAAATGTGAATACATTGACATATATGAGGGGAGTAGATATATTTGATGAACTTTCACAACCAGAACTTATAGAAAGTATTAATCCTAGTGGAGATCCAAATTTCCAAGATGGTAAGTATCATAATCCGTTTAACTTTGACTTTGCAACGGACTTTATTAGAACAAGAGATCAATTAAATGTTTATGGAGATATTGCTGTTAATGGAAATACTCAGAATAATGCTGTAGCAACTCATAAAGTCGGAGAAAAGTTAAATTTAGATTTTAGTGTTGATTTAAGCAACTTTAGTAAGTGGCAAAATATAAGATTTTGGGGAAATATAAATGGGCCATCAGCGAGAATGGAGTGGAAAACTAATGGTACAGAAGGGTATAGAGCTACAGATGCTGAATTATTATTTATATTAAATATTCCTCAGGGGATTAGTGTTCCGGATACTGCTCAAATATCAGTGACAGGATTGCCTAACTTTTCTGTAAAAAAAGAAATTATTGACGGTAAGATTGTTATAAGACTACGTAAGATTCAAGAAACTAAAGGTTATATGACCGCTCAAGAATATTATGCGCTTCTTAAACAAATTAAAAAAGTAACGGTTAGTATTAATGGTTTATTAGTGGAAGATACTGTTGCTACAAATAAAAACTTATCAATTACAGGTAGTATTGTTGGAGTTCAAGATGAACTATCTACAGACTCTAAAACTATAGCAATAAATAAAAATGGAAGTGGACCAAATGACGCTCGTGCTGCATACTTCTTTGCAGCTAAACAAAGTAGCGCAGGAAGAGATTCGGCTGTCGCAACTGATAAGCAAAATCTAATTTCTTATACTTTTAAAGTGGATAAATCTACTAATGAAGCCCCTGTTCTTAAGGTTAAAGATGCTACAATTAATAAAGGTGAGAATTTAGACTTAATGAGTCTTGTTGTTTCGGCTACTGATAAAGAGGACGGGAATCTGACTAATAAGGTAAAACTTGTTGATAATGGCGGTTTTGATAAGGACAAAGTAGGAAAGTATATTGTTACATTTAAAGTGACAGATAAAGATGGCGCTAGTGCAACTGCAAAATCTACTGTAACGGTTATAGAAAAAGTTAACAATGATAACAACAATAATAACGGTAGTAATAATGGAGAGAAGCCGTTTAAAGGGAAACTATCAAATACAGGAATCAGTACGGATAAAGGGTTACATTATGGAGCTTGGTTCGGGTTATTGGTGGTATTAGGAGTGCTAACTCTTCGAAAATGGAAAAAAGAAGATTAATATTGTATTATTAAAAAAATAGTTATATAGAAATCATTTTTCTAAAGCAAGACTTTGATTGTATAAAAATAACTTCGAAAGTAATATTAACTTTCGAAGTTATTTAGTTTTACCTATATATCAAGGATTTTAGTTTCTACCGATTTCTTTAGCATTTTTAGCTTCTTCAGGAACATTGATACTATCTACTTTATTTATATTAGAATAACTAGTATTTTGGGTTATTTTCATTGTAGTAGGTTTTTCTGTGTTTTTAGTAGCAACTTCCATAATTGTTTCGTTGCTGACTGGCATAAAGTCTTTATTTACAACAAATTTGATAGTAACGTTTTTAAATTCTACGTTTTTAAACGCATCTTCTTTTACTTGTCCGCCAGAAGAGTTAGCAATAGCAACCATAAGTTCTCTAAATTGATCACCATTACCGCTATATGTAAGAACGTAGTTACCTTTTTCTTCAGTTATTTTAAAGTCTTTAGCAATTTTTTTGTAGAATTCCATAACTTTTTCTGAATTAGCAATCTTTTTAAGATTATCAAATTGAGTAGTTATGTTGTTATTAGAACTTTTTACCCAAGTATCTTGTCCAGTAGCTTTTGCATATGCAACATTGTCTTTAATATACATCTCTAATGTTTGAGATTTGTTTTGAGTTTTGATCTCAGTAGTAGCATGCATAGTGAATGGCTCTAAAATTAGAGATCCTGATACTTTATTTTCTATTTTTTGAGTTTGATCCCCAATAACTATTTCAGAAACATTAGAAGAGACAAATTCTGTATTTTTTAGATTTTTAGACACCTCTGTAGATTTGTTGATAGCTTCTTCTGCTGTTACTTTACTACAAGCAGAAAGAGTTACAGCAAGCAATGCTGCAGCAATAATTAAAAGATATTTTCTTATTGATTTCATGATATCACCTTTCCTTATAAAATAATTTAAAAATTAAATTGATATCCATATTCTAACATAAAACAAAATATATTACTAGATAAATTATAAATAATTATAAAAGGGGGGGCGAGACTAGATAAGATTGAAAATAAGACAAAAATACTATTGACATATATCGATGATTGATATATACTTATATCGAAGATAGATATATCGATGATTGATATATGAGAAAATGTAATTTTTGTTAAAGGTGTGTAGGAATTTTCCAGTTGCACTTATAAGTTTTATTATTGAAAGAAGGAGGCGATAAAGTATGGCAAAGGCAAGTCCTTATGAAAGTGGCGAGCTGACGGATAGTATATTTTTTACATTATTGGTTTTAACCAATCCTATTCATGGATATATGATAATGCAAAAGGTTGCTGAGATTACTAATAATAGTATTATTATTGGCCCAGCGACAATGTATACTACACTAGGGAAAATGGTCGGAGTAAACTGGATAGAAGAAAAGGATATAGACAATTCTAAAAAAGAATATCACATAACAAAAAAAGGTTATGAAGTGCTGATGAAAGACTTTGAAAAAAGGAAGTTTTTATTAAATGTTGCTGATAATCTTTTAAGGGGTGGATATCATGAGTAAATATAAAATAGTTCATGCCTTTGCATTAAAGAATAGCCAATTTCTGAAAAGAATGGAATATTATAGCTCGCAAGGGTGGCACTATAAAAAGTGGGTGGCTTTTTTTATAATACTAGAAAAAGGAGAGCCAAAAAACTATAGATATGAATTAGTTTATGATAGAAGGTTTACAAAAGAAAAAAAAGTATTCTATCAGGAAAATGGTTGGAGGTTAATAAGAAATAGCTTTTTTTGGCAAATATTAAGAGGTGAATCTGACGCGGTAGATTTATATACTGATAATATAGGTGAAATAGAAATGTGGAAATATCGTCTAAAATTCACGCTAAAATTAAATTTAGTATGTATTTTTATTACTATATTGATTTTGTTAGGGAATGAGTATAGCATTATGAAGAGTCATATGTTTGAATTTATTCAAGGCATGTTTTGTGGCGGAACGGCAGCATTAGTATTTTTAAATATTTATTTTTATATTAAATATAAAATAGCTGAGAAAGGAGAGGGTTAGATGACGAAGTACAAATATATAACAATATGGACTAGTTATGATCAGGTTGAGCAAAAAATGACAGAACTTAGCCAAGAAGGTTATGAGTATGATAATTGTTATTTTGTAATCGTAAGAATGAAAAAAACAAACACTAAACCAAAGAAGTACAAGTTCATCTATGATAAAAACTTCTCCCCTGAAGTAACGGAATATTATAAAGCTGCAGGTTGGCATCTTCATAAAATTAAATTAACTTATTTTTTAAGGCTTGTAGAAGGAGACGAAAACTCTTATCCAATTTTTAGTGATGAGGAAACTGAATACGAAATTATCAAATATAGAGTTTTTAGATTTTTTTACATATTTATTATTGGTCTTTTGTTAGCAGGTTTTTCGAATAGGGTAGATAGTTATATAGGTGAGATAGCAGGGAAGGTCGTTACAGCTTTATGTAGTGCACTTGGAGGTTTTGGTTTGGGAGGATTAATGATTTTTATACCGAAATTTTTAAAACTCAGACGAGAGTGTAAGAAAAATATTGACGGGAGTTAAAGGTTTATATTATAAAAGATTTTAAATGAATTATTTAAAAATATAATGTATAAATAAAAAGGAGAATAACTATGATATTAGAATTTAGAAATATAGAAAAGAGCTTCGGGGATAAAAAAGTTCTTAAAGGAATTAATTTCACAGCGAAAAGTGGAGTAGCAAATGGATATTTGGGGCGTAATGGTAGTGGAAAGACTACAAGTTTTAGAGTTTTACTTGATATTTTTAAACCGGATAAAGGAGAAATTTTACTTGATGGGAAACCTCTTGACCACAGCAAGGTAAAAATCGGATATCTACCTGAAGAGCGTGGGATGTACGATGGTGTTGGATTGGTAGACCAGTTGGCTTACTTCGGAATGCTAAAAGGTATGACGAAAAAAGCTGCTAGAGATGAAGCAAAAAAATGGCTGGACTTTTTCGAGTTAGAAGATAATAAACAAGCTTTAAAAACTTTATCAAAAGGGAACGCTCAAAAAATTCAAATTATCCAAAGTGTTATGAATGATCCTGATATATTAGTTTTTGATGAGCCGTTTAGTGGTTTAGATCCAGTTAACGTAGGGAAGTTAAAAGAGATTATAACAGAGTTTATCAAAAAAGATAAACTTGTAATCTTCTCGTCTCATCAAATGCCAGTTGTAGAAACATTTTGCGAAGATATTAATATTTTGGAGCAAGGGGAAATTGTTTTAAGTGGAAACTTAGACTATATTAAAAAACAACTTGGTCATGGGAAAATGATTTTAAGCGTTAGTAATTTAGAAAAAGAAGAGTTGCTTGCTAATTTAAAATCTATTCCAATGGGAATAGAGTACAGCTTAGTACCAGAGGGAGTACTTCTTGATTTTAAAGAAGAAGGCGCTAAGAAAGAGTTGCTTGCTAAATTATCAGGAAGTAGCTTTAATGTAGAAGAATTTAAACTTTATAAACCATCATTGGAAGAAATCTTTGTAAGTCAGGTAGGTAAATAATTATGAAAAATTTTAGCACAGTATTTAATTTTGAACTTAAACAATTTTTCGGTAAAACATCAACGAAAGTTGTAATGGCAATTTATTTTGTTGTTGCGATAGGGGTAACTTTTATTCCTACTATAGCTAATAGTAACCTTTTCAAAGGACAAAGCAATGACAATTTTGAACGTAGTGGTTATGTAGTAAAAGAGGTAGACCTTAATTTACAAGATATAAAAGATGCTAAAAAGTACGATTCTCGATCAGAGTTGGAAAAAGATGTTAAAGAGGGTAAACTTGATGAGGGAGTAGTTTTAACAAAAGAAAGATATGAGTACTTATCAAAACGCAGTATTTTTAGTGGATCTTCAAGTAATTTCCAAGAAGCATTTGGAAAAAATGTAGAGAAGTATGTTTATAAACAAAGTGGCCTTGATTATGATAGGGTAAATCAAGTTAAAGCGGCTGTTCCGAAACCGACTCTAGTTAATGTTAGTGGAGATTCTGATATGGTAGCTCAAGGTGTTAAAGTAGCGGTTGTTTATGTTTTAACATTTGTTATTTACATGACCGTAGTGCAATTCGGTAGTGTTGTCGCGATGAATGTTGTTAAAGAAAAAAGTAATCGTGCAATGGAATTATTGATCGTGACGGTTAATCCAAGAACGTTAATTCTAGGAAAAGTTTTTGCGTTATCTATTGCAGTTCTAATTCAAATGGCTTTGGCTATAGGTGGATTATTCGTTGGAATGAAGATAAATATGCAAAGATATAGTGAGGGGATAAAAGTTATTGTTAATAATCTTGATTACAAGGTAATAGGTATAGGATTAGTCTTTACTTTAACTGGATTTGTAATGTTTATGTTTATGTACGCAGCATTTGCTTCATTAGTTAGTAAGGTAGAAGATGTCAATGGAGCGGTAACTATACCGATGTTATTATTTATGGCTGCATTCTTCGTAGATTATTATATTATGAGCTCTTCAGGAGATACAAAGTTAGCAGAAATCTTATCTTACTTCCCTCTTACTTCATACTTTGTAATGTTTACAAGATATGCGATAAGTCACGTTAGTGCAGCGGAGTTGTTGGCATCATATGGGATCCTAGTAGTAACGACAATTATTGTAGCGATAGCTTGTGTTAAAGTATATCGTTCAGCTACATTGAGATATGGACAAAAATTAAACTTCTTCAAGCTATTGCTTGGGAAATAATATAAGTAGAAAAAGGAGCGCCTTGTGGTGTTCTTTTTTTATAATCAGAGCTAATTTGCTTATAGAGAAAGGTTGGGAGGATAGGTAATATTTACCATATTAAAACTATATCACTACCTAACTTATTTAAAAAGTGGTATAATATAAAAATGAAAAAATCGAGGAGGTATAAACGTGAAATTATCGGTATTAGCCAGTAGCAGCAGCGGAAATAGTGTTTATATAGAAGATGATAATTTCCGTTGCCTTGTTGATGTTGGACTTACTGGGAAGAAAATAATAGAAAATCTTGACCAAATAGGACGTGATATTAAAGATATTGATGCGATATTTGTAACACATGAGCATATTGATCATATTAAAGGTATTGGTGTTCTTGCTCGTAAATATAATATTCCAGTTTATGCAAATAAACTTACTTGGGATAATATGAGCAAAATCGGTGAGATAAAATCGGACCTAAAATTCCATTTTGAGAAAGAAGATAGTAAGGTGTTTAATGGCTTGGTAGTTAATAGTTTCGGAGTGAGTCATGACGCGGCAAATCCTCAGTTCTATACTTTTGAAAAAGATGGAAAAAGGGTAAGTATCTTAACAGATACAGGATATATCTCGGATAAAATGGCGGATTATGTCAAAGACTCGCATACATTGGTTTATGAAAGTAATCATGAAGAAAATGTTTTGCTTAGTGGTCCGTATCCATGGGTTACGAAACAGCGTATTTTGTCAGATAAAGGGCATTTATCTAATACAGACTCAGCCAATTACTTAACAAAAATAGTTGGAAGTAATACGAAAAACGTCCTATTAGCACACCTTAGCGAACAAAATAATACAAAAGAGCTTGCTCGTATGGCAGCTGCTATGACGTTGAAAAATAAAGATATTGATTGTGAAGTAGCAGGGAATAAGACTATAGCTTGTAATGATAAGATTGTTATTATGGATACAGATCCAGCTCTTCCAACAAAACTAATAGATATATAAGAAGCGGTGATTATTGCTAAATATTATTTAATAATAAAGTATAGCTTAATCTAGTTAAATATTAAACTATAACTAAACAAAAAGCAGAAAACATATAAATAAATTAGTAAAGAGCGGGGTTTATACCCGTTCTTTTTGTGTGATTAACAATAAATTAATCAGCTAAATATAATATTATGATAATTCCATTATTTTTATTAAAACAGTTGAATTTTTTCTTAATACAATATAAAATTATAGTGGTGAAAGATATCTTTTGATAAATTTAAAAATTATAGTTGCTTTCAGTAAAAAAATTTAGGAAAGGTGTTTTATGAGAAAATTTATTTCGGAATTAATATTAATAGGAGTAGTTATTATATGGGGATTAGCATTTATTTGGCAGAATATTGCGAGTAAAGTGTTAGGACCACTTACGGTAGTCGGACTTAGATCTCTTATTGCTGTTATATTTATAACGCTGGTGGCTGTTTTAGTACCGAGTCTTTATAGGAGTCAGGCTCCAAAATTGATGGGAGAAGTTAGTTCCTCTAAGAAACTTTGGTTAGGTATTATGTGCGGTGTAGTGTTATTTCTTGCCATGTATATTCAGCAAATTGGTATAGGGATGACAACAGCAGGGAAAGCAGGTTTTATTACCGTTCTATATATTTGTATAGTTCCGTTTATAGGAATGTTTTTAGGAAATAAGCTGAATAAATTCTTTATTATAGGACTTATTTTAGCTGTGGTAGGGTTCTATCTATTATCGGTAAAAGAAGAATTTAGCCTGGAATTAGGGGACATTATAGTTTTTATCAGTGCGATTTTCTTTGGGATACATATTATCGTTATTGATTATTCGGCGTTACGCGTTAACTCAATGTTCTTATCGATAATTCAATTGGTAGTGGTTGCTATCTTTAGTTTAGGACTAGCGTTAATTAAAGAAACAATTATCTTAGGTGATATACTTAGTGTGGTGTCTCCATTACTTGCTCTTGGTATTTTATCAAGTGGTTTAGGTTATACAGGGCAAATAATCGCCCAAAGAGAAATTCCACCGCATACAACATCGCTTATTATGAGTTTAGAATCGGTAGTTGCAGCTATAGGTGGAGTGCTTATCCTTAACGAGCATATAGGACTTCGTGAGGGTATTGGTATGGTGGTTGTTTTAGTGGGGATAATTATTTCACAATTACGTGATAAAAAATCCCTTGATCTAAAACAAGAATAAGAGTATTAATTAATAAAAATAAGGAAGGTTATAAGAGGGGTTGGTAAAACACCAATCTCTTTTTTATAGGTAGAGTGATGAAAAAAATAATTAAAATATTAGGTAGTATTATTCTAGCTTGTATCTTAACATTTGCAGGCTTGGTAGGTTATTTAATGATTACAGAGTATAAACCACAGGATATTGAAAAGTTAACGGCTGCCCAAAGTGCGAAAACACAGGTAGTTAAGTTAAATACAGAGTATAATGCGTTAGATTGGAATGTCGGATACTTTGGTATGGATAAAGATGTTGATTTCTTTATGGATGGTGGAAAAATGGTTCATCCGATTGATAAGGCGCATGTAGAAAACAATTTAACCAATATTACGCGTATTATTAAAGAAGAAGCGGCTGATATTACGTTTTTACAAGAAGTTGATGTTGATTCTAAACGCACATATAATATTAATCAAGTTAACTATTTGGATAAAGAATTAGATAATAGTAGTATTTTTGCATACAATTTTAGAGTTTCTTATATCCCTTATCCATTACCGCCACTAGGAAAGGTGAATAGTGGTATTTACACTTCTACAAAATTTAATATAAAAGATGCTGAAAGACATCAAATGCCGATTCCATTTACTTTCCCAACGAGGTTAGCGAACTTAAAACGTGGTTTTTCAGTGATTTACAGTGACATAGAAAATAGTGATAAAAAGTTAGTGATTATTAATGCGCATTTAGATGCATATGATAAGGATAATAAAGGGAAAATAGCGCAGACAAAACAACTTGCAGAATTTATGGAAAAAGAATATGCCAAAGGAAACTATGTTTTAGTAGGAGCTGATTTTAATCAGGAGCTTAGAGATTTAACAAAAGAGGAAATAGAAAAAACTCCGGTGGAGCTTTGGAGAGCGGAGTTATTTGACAAAACATTGTTAAAAGATAAGTTCAAATTATACTATGATAATAGTCGCCCTTCTGCTCGTCTTAACAATAAACCATATGAAAAAGGTTCTAATGGGACATATGAGTTTTTAATAGATGGTTTTATCGCAAGTGGTAATATAGAAGTATTACAAGTGAAAACATTAGACCAAGATTATAGATATAGCGACCACAATCCTGTAAAACTTAGATTTATATTGAAATAAAAATTAATACTAAAATAAACAACATGATTTTTTAAAACTTCATGTTGTTTATTTACTTTGTGGTTGAGGGATAAGTTTCAAAATATTTATTTATCGAGGTTTTTAGACGCCGATTCTCAATTAAATAAGAGAGTTAAGAATATTTGCTAGTTAGTGTATATTGAGAATATTTGAAAATTTAATGCCTTTTTTATATAATAAAGATAGAAGTATGAGATAAATAATAGTTCATGATATAGCAATAAAATAAATATAAAGGATGTGAAAATTATGAATTATGGAAATGTAATAGTGTCAATTGTAACGTTGTGTATAGGGTTATTACTTTTGTTTGTCATTGTTAATTTAGCATATTATTTATATAAGAAAAATAAGATGTTAAGAGATAGCGATAGACAAAAATAAATATAAAAAAATCGGACTTGAATTTAGTTTCAAGTCCGATTTTTATTATGCTTCTTGATTGTCTTTTTTAAAGAATACTCTATTCAATCTATCAACGATAGCTGATAAAGCACCGTCTCCAGAGATGTTACATGCTGTTCCAAAGCTATCTTGAGTGATGTAAAGAGCAATCATAAGAGATAGCATGATTTCATTGAATCCAAGAACAGATTGTAATAATCCAAGAGCAGCCATAACAGCTCCACCAGGGACACCCGGAGCAGCAACCATTGTTACTCCTAGAAGTAGAATGAATTTAACCATAACTACAGCTGATGGGAAACTAGCTCCGTGTTGTAACCAGTAAACAGCAGAGGCACAAGTAGTTAAAGTAATTGTACTACCTGATAGGTGAATAGTTGCAAATAACGGAATAGTGAAGTTTGCAATATTTTTGTCGACACCCATGTTTTTAGCACTTTTCAGTGTAACTGGGATAGTAGCTGCTGATGATTGAGTACCGATAGCTGTCATGTAAGCTGGTAAAATTTTAACAAGCATCTTGAATGGGTTTCTCTTGTTCATTGAACCTGCAACAGTATATTGGATAGCAATAATTATAAAGTGTAATAAGATTATTAGAACGAATACTAAAGCGAAGATTTTTAAGATTTTGAATACTTCACCAGAAGCAGTAATGTTCATGAATACCCCAAGGATATATAGTGGTAATAGTGGAATAATTAATGAAGAAAGTAATTTTTCAATAATTTCTCCAAAATCATTGAATCCTTGTTTAAGACCTTCAGATTTAGTTGCTGAAATCCCGATACCTAAAATAAATGAAATAATAAGTGCTGTTGTGACATCAAAGATAGGTGTCATTTTGAATTCGATATAACCTTTAAGCATTAAATCTTCTGGGTTTTGGAAAGTTTGTAAAGTAGAGTTAGCAAGTAAGTTAGGTAAAGTTACTTTTGCTACTAGGAAAGCGAATGTTCCAGCGATAAGTGTAGAGATATAAGCAACTCCAGTAGAAAGCCCAAGAAGTTTCCCTGCGTTGTTAGACACTTGGCTAATACCTGGTACGATAAATCCTACAATAATTAATGGGATAGTAAATCCTAAGAATGAGCTGAAAATTGATGAGAAAGTAACGAATCCTCTAATAATAGAAGTCGGAAGGAAGCTTCCTAAAGCAATCCCAAGAGTAACAGCTAAAATAAGTTTTGCTAATAATGGTATTTTTTTATAAAAACTCATGATAATATTCTCCTTTATATATTTAAAATTTATATAAATAGATAACTTTATACAAAGTTATCTTTACATTTAAAACTACAATTGTATTTTTTAAAAAGACATGTGTTCATTATACAAGAAAAAAAGAGTTTTGTAAAGGGAAATTGTCAGAAAATTTCGTTAAAATAAAAAAATATAGGAATTAGACATAAAGATTACCCTCTTTATTGGAAACTTAATATCCAATAAGGAGGGTATCAAAATATTTTGCCTATTTCTACTTATATTTTTTTAACAAATTCACTTTTTAGTTTCATTGCACCAAAACCATCAATTTTGCAGTCGATATTGTGATCTCCATCTACAAGACGAATATTTTTAACTCGTGTTCCTTGTTTTAGTGTAGAAGAACTTCCTTTAACTTTTAAATCTTTAATTACAGAAACAGTATCTCCATCTTGAAGAATGTTACCGTTAGCGTCACGGTAAACTTTTTCTTCTTCAGCGTTAGTAGTATCTTCTGGTGACCATTCATGAGCACACATAGGACATACTAACATATTTCCATCTTCATAAGTATATTCACTATTACACTCTGGACAATTAGGTAGTGTCATTTTTCTTCCTCCATAAATTTTCAAATTTGTACAAAGATTATTATATCATAATCAGATGTAATATCAAATTATATTTTGGCGAAACCATATATTAAGTCAAATATATTACTTATGAGCAAAAAAGTTGTAAGTTTCAAAAAACAGTACTAAAATTTTAAAAAAAGAGATAATTAGTTTGGTAGATACTATATTAATATCTTTCAGACTATATTTATTGAGACAAAAGGAGTCAAATAATGATTAAATATGATTTATTAGTAATTGGATTTGGAAAAGCAGGAAAAACATTAGCTGCCACTTTAGGTAATGAAGGGAAAAAAGTAGCAGTTGTAGAAGAAAGTAGTGAGATGTACGGTGGAACTTGTATCAACATCGGATGCATACCGACAAAAACTCTAATTGTTGCTGCTGATAATAAAAAAGATTTTAAAGAGGCGAAAGCAACTAGAGATACTGTTGTATCTAAACTTAATGCGAAAAACTTTGCAATGCTTGACAATAACCCTAATATAGATGTTTATACAGCTAGTGCGAAATTTGTGTCTAATAAAGTAGTGGAAATTTCGGTAAACGGTGAAACTAAGCAGTTAGAAGGGGATATTGTTGTAATTAATACAGGGGCAAAAAATAATGTACTACCAATACCAGGATTAACAACATCTAAAAATGTTTACGATAGTACACAGTTTCAAAAATTAGAGTCTACTCCAAAAACTCTAGGAATTATTGGTGGAGGAAATATTGGGATAGAGTTTGCTAATTTATATGCACGTTTCGGTGTAGATGTTACTGTTATTGATTTTGCACCAACTGTATTAGGACGTGAAGATAAAGATATAGCTGAAATGGCCAAAGGTTATTTAGAAGAAGCGGGAGTAACGTTTAAATTAGGAACAGCTACAAAAGAAATTCGTAATAATGGAGAAAAAGTTGTAGTTGATACAGAAAAATATGGTGAGTTAGAGTTTGATGCTCTTTTACATGCAACAGGGCGTCGAGCTAATACAGAAAACCTTGGATTAGAAAATACAGATATCAAAGTAAATGAAAGAGGCTTTATAGAAGTTGATGATTATTGTCAGACAAATGTAGAAAATGTTTTTGCAGTTGGCGATGTTAATGGTGGCTTACAGTTTACATATGTATCATTAGATGACTTTAGAGTGGTAAATGGATACCTTCACGGTAATAAGGAATATACAAGAGCAAATCGTAAAAATGTTCCTTACTCAACATTTATTTTACCAGTATTATCTCATGTAGGACTTCACCAAGCAGAAGCTGAAGAAAATTACTCTAACATAGCGGTAGCAAGTCTGCCAGTTGCTAATATGCCAAGAGGAGCAGTTAATCAGGATCAAAGAGGTATATATAAAGTAATAGTTGATAAAGATACTAATTTAATTCTTGGTGCAACACTATTTGGAAAAAATTCTGAAGAGATTATAAACATAATAAAAATGGCAATGGATAATAAAATTCCATACACTTATCTAAAAGACCAGATTTTCACACATCCAACAATGGCTGAGAACTTGAATGATGTATTCAAATTAATTAAATAGAAAAGATTAAATCCCTGCAGAACTAAGTTCAACAGGGATTTTTTGATTATTGACTAGCGCTTTATAAGTTTTAATAATTTTCTACGAAGCGGTAAACCGTAGTTATACATTAGGTTGAATGATTGAGAAAGAACTAGGTCAAATTCTCCGTAATATTCAACTATATTAGGAGCGAATTTTGATTTGAAACCAAGAAGGCTGTCGTTAAGATTCCCTTCGATTCCGCCCATCGATACTTCACTGATGCCCATCATTTGAGCTGTTTTCATCGTATCGGAGAATACTTTGTATTGTGCAGGTAATTTTGCAAAGCTTTCATTCATCCCCGCATAAATAATCTCCGCATGATTTCCATAGGCTATGGTAATAGCTGCACTAATTACTTGGTCTTTAGTTTTATCTTCAATCTCAAGGGTATTAAACAATGTTATTAATTTTTCTATTCCAGCTACTTGCTCGATAAGAGTGCGTTTTTTCTTAGGAGATTTTTCTCCAAGTTCTTCGATTTCTAGTTCTAAATTTTCTTTACGCATTTGGCATTCTTTTAGTGCTTTTTCGACATTTATATATGAAATATAAAGTAGTGCATTATCTCCAAAAGTATCTAATAAGTTTTCGAAATACTCACGTCCACGTAATGAGATGTTTTTTCTTTTTTCTGTGCAAGATAGAGCAAACAAGAAATCATCTAAGTTCTCTTTTCCACAACGACGTACTTCAACAAATTTTTTATCAGCATCACGAATTAAACGACGTGTATCCTTAGGAAAAAGGTCAGGTACTTCAGCAGTTAGCTTAGTTACAGTGTTGAAACGAGGTTGGATAGTGCTACTCATATCAAGACTGAATCCTTTATGCTTATATCCATATTTTTTAAATACCTTTATAAGCTCATTATCTGTTCTTTCTACATTTATGTCTTTAAACTCGTGGAGTTTTTCATCTTTAATCGCAACAGGAATGTCCAACTTAACAAGTTTTGCAGTTTTATTTTTTGCATATTTTTTTAGATTTTCTAAAAAGAATGATACAAGTTCTTTATTATCATAATCCATAATAGGACCACGAGGGGCATACCATAGACCTTTTCTAGTAAGTAATTGAGTGGCTGCGATAATATTGTTATCATCATCAACAACAGCAACGTGCTCAACACCCCAGGTGTTTTTTATTTGTGCCCACTCTGTCGCTTGCATCATGTTCCCAAGTTTATGATTTTTTACAAATTCTGTATATTTTTCGGTATCAATTTCGGTTAAAAATTTCATAAGTTACCAATCCTTTAATTCAAAGTACAATTAATGATACCAAATTATAGTGGAAAAATCAATTTTGAGAAGGGTGTATATTTACAATAGAAGAGAAAAACTATATAATTAAGTATGATAGATTATTTTAAAAGGAGTTGCTAAATTATGAATATGAATACAGTTTATATAATGCTTGGATTTATTTTTATTTATGCAATAGTTGCAACTATTCGCGATAAAAGAAATAAACAAAACGCTAAAAGTAAAGAAGCATTCGAGAGATTACAAGAGAAAAATTATAGAAAAGAATTAGAAAGCATAATAGATTTTAGCCAAAGTGATACATTTAATATTGCGGCATTAAGAAAGAAATACTTCTTAAATTATGCTGATGCTAAAAAACTGTGGGAGATACTAAAAACAAGAAAATAGGTTAGGAGAATAGATAATGAAAATAGGATTAATTATAATATTAGGAGTATGCCTTTTCGTATACTTTTCAATTAGATCGAAAACACCAAACCTAGAAGTGGAAGAGAAAGCTCGCTTAAGTAAGGAAAAATATGAAGAACTTATAAAGGAAGAAAAGAAAGAAGAAGTATTAGCTGTTATTGATACATCTCAAGGAGATATAGCTAATATAAAATTGTTAAGGGAAGCGTATGGTTTGAATCTTCTAGATGCTAAAAACTTATGGGAACATATTAAGCCAAGCACATTAGAGGGAATGGATTTTTCTAATGTAAGAGATATAGTAGACTATTCTCAAGGAGATGTAGCTAATATAAAAATTATTAAAGATTATTATAAAATAGATTTGAAAACAGCTAAAGAATTATGGGATAGCATAAGAGAACAAGAGAACCAATAAGAATTAGGTTCTATAAGAGATTAATTTTATAGTTTTAGAAAGTTGATCTAATTAGCTGTAGGTTGAATATGTATAAAATAAACCAGTAGAAAGTTACTCGATAAAATTGATGTTAAAAAATATAATTTCGAGTTACTTCTTACTGGTTTTGTTTATTTTCCTTCTATTGTAATTATCCAAACTTCACTGCGAGCTGTTGTTTTGAAAGGAGGTCCCCAAAAACCGTAACCAGCTGATGTAAAGAAATGTCTACCGTTAATTTCTTTATAACCATAGTCCAGTGTGTAAATATACTTTGTAATATAGTTAATCGGCCACATTTGTCCATGATGAGTATGACCAGATAGTTGAACATCGATAGGTAAGGTGCTATGATGGTCAATATCAGTAGGTTGATGATCAATTAAGATAGTTGTCTTGTTAGTATCCACATTTTTTAAAATATCTTCAGTAGATTTCCGATTGCGATCAGTTTTGTCGTTACGCCCAACAAGGTTAATATAAGATGTAAGTTCATAATTTTCATCTAGGAGCACTTTAATACCAGCTTTCGAAACTTCTTCCGTAATAGCATGGATATTGTGGTCATGATTCCCCATAACGGTATAAATGCCAAGTGGAGCACTTAGTTTACTAAGGTTTTCTTTCATATTATGCTTTTTGTACATAACCATGTCATCATCCATAAGGTCTCCTGCGATAACTACAGCATCAGGTTTTTGTTCAGAGATAATTTTATTTAGTTTTTCCAACTGACCATTACCGAAAAATGTACCAAGATGTAGGTCAGAAACCATAGCTATCTTTAGTGGTTTATCAAGTGGTTTATCAACTTTTACAGTTTGATTTATTACCACAGGAGAATAAGCCCAAAATAGGCCGAGTGCAGTCATAAATATAAGATATACGGTAGTTATTCCTAAGCTAAACCCTTGTGTTAAGTTGACTTTAAATATTTTTAGAACCAATTTAATAATAAGAAGTCCGATGCCTAAAACAACACCGTTTAGGAAGTAGAAAAACCAAATATTTCCGTAGTTGACCCAAGGAGCACCAAGACGTAATAGATAACCGATAATAGAAAAATTTGCGAAGATAAAAAATATTATCGCAATAAAAAGTTTTAACCCTGGAGCAATAAAAGGAGTAATCATCCATTTTAAACCAAGCCATAAGAGTACTACGAGTATTTCATAAAAGATAGCTATACCAATAAAGGCAGCTATAACTTTCCAATTAACAATCATGTAAAATCCTCCAGTTAATTTATCAATAAAATAAGAAGATCGTAGCATTAAGACTAGATCCTCGTATTTATAAAAATTAAATTTAATAAAGTAATCTATAATATTATAGATATTAAAAAGAGGGAGAAGCCCTCTTTTCAGTCATATTATTTTCCTAATTTTTCTAATTGTTTAGCTAAGCGCTCGTTTACGAAGTCCCAGTTAACTACACGGAAGAATTCTTTAATGTAGTCTGGACGACGGTTTTGATAGTTTAGGTAGTAAGCATGTTCCCAAACATCTAGTCCAAGAATTGGAACAAGTCCTGTTAAGTGTGGAGAATCTTGGTTAGCTGTTGAAGTAACAACTAGTTTTCCATCTTTATCAAGAGCTAACCATGCCCAACCACTACCGAATCTTGTAGCTGCAGCAGTAGAAAAGTTTTTAACAAACTCTTCGTAACCACCTAATTCAGCATCAATTTTTTCTTTAACTAACCCGCCAAATTCAGAAGAATCTGGTTTAGTTAGAGATTTCCAAAATAGTCTATGGTTGTCGTGACCACCACCGTTATTAATAACTGCTTGACGGATGTCAGCAGGAACGCTGTCAATATTTTTTAACAATTTGCAAATGCATTTTGCTTCGAATTCTGGGTGTTTTTCTAAAGCTGCGTTTAAATTATTAACATAAGCTGCGTGGTGTTTCCCGTGGTGAATTTCCATTGTTTTAGCATCGATAACAGGCTCTAAGTAATCAAAAGCATAAGGTAATTCAGGTAATTTAAATGTCATAGTAATAAGCCTCCCGGTTTTTTTAATCAATATATATAAGTTAATTATAAGAAAATTTTTAAAAATAAACAACAAAACTGCTTGTAAAAAATAATTTTATAATTGGGGAAACAATTTGAAAGTAATTGTATAAGTTTGAAAAAAGTGTTAGAATATATAAAGTGAAAAATATTTAAGGAGAAAAGTCGTGAATAAATTTATAAAAGAGCATGGACAAATGGTTTTATGGTTTATATTTGTGATATTTATGTTTATATCGCTTAGTATGGTCTTTACTCATGGACCAGAATATGCAATGATTGTCTTTATATTTAGTTTTATATTACTATGCCCGCCTGTTATCAAACTTATTCAACGCAAAACAAGGATTAAGAAAGTGGTGCTAGGGGCAATAGCTGCTTTTGTATTGTCGTTTACTATGATGATAAGCAATCATTTCAGTGAAGCAAAAAAAGAAGAGCAGATAAGAACATTTCAAGAGAAGAAGGAAGAACGCGAGAAAAAAACTGAAGAGCAGACAGATGAAAAACGAGATGCTTCAGAAGAAGGTAAATCTCAAAATCAAACGAGGACATCAGCAACTAAACAGAGTCTAGAAAATGAAATGAAGGCGACTATGAATGATATAAAAAAAGAGCAAGAACAAAAGCAAAAGCAGGAGAAAGCTAAAAAAGCTGTAGTAGTTCGTGCAAGCAAAAAAAGTGGCCAGTACTATACTCCTGAACATCCGTCTTACAATCAGGTAGCGGCTAAAAACTTATTAGTATTTAATTCGGAAGAAGCAGCACAAAAAGCAGGATATAAGAGAGCTGTATAAGGTAATATTCTAAAAATCGATGTAACTTAATTTTGTTACATCGATTTTTTCTTATTTTTTATATTTATTTACTATCTCTTTAGCAGTAGCTAGGTTCATGTGCTTTTCAGCACGTAACTTTTCAACTACTTCATCAAGAATATCAGTAGTTGCACCTGCTAAAATAGCCAATGATTTTGCATGTAGCTTCATATGACCTTTTTGAATACCATCACCTACTAGAGCGCGTAAAGCAGCTAGGTTTTGGGCAAGACCAACGGAAACGATAATACTTGCCAAAGTTTTCGCATCAGGATTTCCTAACATAGCGCGTGCTACTTTTACGCTAGGATTGATTCCAATAGACCCACCGACACTGGCTACTGGCATCGGTAACGTTAGTTCCCCAATCAGAACCCCTTTTTCTAGATCGCAAGTCCAAGTAGATAGTCCTTTGTATTTTCCGCTGCGTGCTGCCCAACTTTGGCAACTAGCTTCAATAGCACGCCAATCGTTACCGCTGGCGATAACAATACTGTCGATACCGTTGAAAATTCCTTTGTTATGTGTTGCGGCACGATAAGTATCTGCTTGGGCAAACTTGCTCGCCAGCTCTATACGTTTTGCAAGGTATTCTCCATTATCTCCAAGATTTGAAAATGGAATTTCACATCGACTTGTAACTAAAGAACGTGTTGCGTAGTTAGATAAGATTGCCATAAGGGCAACGCCACCAGTAAGACTTTCAAGTAATATTTTTACAGCCTCAAGCATAGTGTTAAGCATATTAGCGCCCATCGCTTCTAAAGTATCAACTATTAAATAAACAACTATAAAAGAAGTATCATCCTCGGTTAGAACTTTAACCTCTAAATCACAAGCACCACCGCCACGCTTAACTATAGATGGATAAGCTTCGTTTGCTATTTTAAGCAGAAGTTCTTTATTGTCTAAGATAAGATTGCAGCTAGCCTCAATATCGTTAATATCATAGAGCGCAATATGTCCGATCATCTTTCTATCGTAGATAGTGGTACTAAAACCACCGCAACGTTCAACTATTTTTCCAGCATTGCTGCATGCAGCAATGACAGAGGGTTCTTCCGTAACCATAGGAACTAGATAGCTTTTTTTATCAACAACAAAATTAGGAACAACGCTAAATGGTAAAGAAAATGTCCCGACAACATTTTCTACCATGTTATTAGCTGTTCCAAAATCTAATATTTTGTTGTTATTTAGCAAGTTGAAGTGCTCATTATCTAAAATATTAGCGTTTTTGATAACATTTAAACGTTCATCGCGATTTTTTTTATAAAATCCACTCCAATTATTCATTATAGGAGCTCCCCCTTTCGATAATTTTTGAAAAAACCTCACTAACAATTGACTAATAACATTATAAATAGTGGTGTTAGTGAGGTTTATAAGTTAGTATAAAACTAACTAAGTTCTTAAATTTGTTTTTTATAGATTCGTTTATGATTTTCGATTTTTTCCAGAACGAAACGACTTTCATCACGAATATCAGAAATATCTAGGTTACCATCTTCATCGACGGTAGTATCTCTAAAGAACATTTTTTCATATTCATCAACAGAGATTTGTTTTCTATTATTAAACTGTTCAAGTCTATTAGCTTTTAATTGGTTTTCATAACCTTTGACTAGCGTCATACCAAATACTTCGGCAACAGCACCACTTCCATAACTATAAAGAGCGATTTTATCCCCTGCTTTAAGAGTAGCGTTGTTTTCAAGAAGAGATAATAGTCCTAAGAATAATGAACCTGTATAAATATTACCAACACGTTGACTATAAAGAATAGATTCGTTAAAACGTGCTAATAAGTTTTCTTTTGTAGATTCATTATTTTCCTGTTCTAATAATAGTTGTAATCCTTTAAGTCCAAGTTTTGGATATGGTAGATGTAGGCATACCGCGCTAAAGTCTTGTAGTTGTTGTTTTGTTCTTTCTAAATATTTAGCCCAAACACTCTCTAGACATCCAAGATATTGCTCAGTTGAAAATTTTCCTTCAACAAAAGCGTATTGAGAATAGTTGGGACGCCAAAAATCCATGACATCACGAGTAAGGCAAAGATTATCATTGTTTAATTCTAGAAGACGAGGATTACTAGTAACAAGCATAGCGCAACTACCAGCTCCTTGTGTAGATTCTCCAGAAGATTTTATTCCATATTTAGCGATATCGCTTGCAATTACAAGTACCCTTGAATCAGGATTATTCAAGACATGATTTTTTGCGAAATCAAGAGCTGCAGTAGCCCCATAACAAGCTTCTTTTACTTCGATAGCACGCACAAATGGTTGAATATCTAATAGTCCGTGGATAAACACGGCAGAAGCTTTGCTTTGGTCGATACCAGACTCTGTTCCGACTATAATCATATCTATTTTTTCTAAATCGTCATTATCTAAAATTTCAAAAGCAGCTTGAGCGCCAAGTGTAACGATATCTTGGCTTACTGGCGGAATACTCATTTCTAATTGAAGTAAACCTTTAGTAAACTTATCAGGTTCAATACCACGAGCTATTGCTAGGTCACGAATATCTAGATAGTACTCGGGCATTGCAAACCCAATCTTATCAATTCCTATTTTCATTTTACTTTTACCTTTCGATTACTATTAATCTAATTTTTCCTAAATATATACCGAACTCTTCAAGAATTCAAATAAAAGTTTACGCAATTACTATTGTATAAAATTTTTCCTAAATAGTCCACAGTTAAACTATTTAAAGTTAAAAAAGTTTTTTAACATTAAGATTTTAGTATAGAAGCTTAAATTAAACTTAAAAAAAACTAGATTTAATTATTCTAATTGATAGAATGAAATAGTAAATCTAGTTATATATTACTTATAATAGTTTTTAATCGTGGCTTATAACCATAGAAATACCTTGACCGCCACCAATACAAAGAGAACATAGTCCGCGGTTTTTGTTTTCATTGATTAGCTCATATACTAAAGTAACAAGAATTCGGCAACCGCTTGCTCCAATAGGGTGACCTAAAGCTATAGCACCACCATTGATATTAACTTTAGTAGTATCAAGATTAAGTTCGTTAAGAACAGCTATCGATTGTGCCGCAAAAGCTTCGTTAAGTTCGAACAAATCAATATCATCAGTTGTTAAATTCAGTTTATCTAAAACTTTTCTCGTTGCGGGTATTGGACCAAGACCCATAACTTTATTATCTAATCCAGCGGTAGCATAACCATCGATAAATCCAAGGATATTAATGCCTAGCTCATTAGCACGTTTTTCAGACATCAGAATAACGCAGGCAGCCCCATCATTAATACCAGAAGCATTGCCAGCTGTTACAGTTCCATCTTTTTTGAATGCTGGGCGTAGTTTTGCTAGAGATTCTAGATTAGTACTAGGACGAACAAATTCATCTGTATCAAAAACTTTTTCTTCTTTACGTGTTTTTATCGTAATAGGAACTATTTCATTTGAGAATTTTCCTTTTTCAATAGCAGCGCTTGCTTTTTGTTGACTAAGAACTGCGAATTCATCTTGTTGCTCACGACTGATAGCAAATTGCTCAGCAATATTTTCAGCGGTAATACCCATATGATAATTTTCAAAAGCATCGGTTAGACCATCGTGAATAATACTATCTTCAAGTTCGAAGTTTCCTAGTTTAGCACCAAAACGTGCATCTTTTGTGTAATAAGGAGCAGCGCTCATATTCTCTACACCGCCACAAACAACGATATCATTGTCACCAAGTAAAATAGATTGAGCGCCTAAAACAACGCTTTTTAGACCAGAACCGCAAACCTTATTTACGACAAATGCGCTCTTTTCTTGTGGAATACCAGCAAAGATCGCGATTTGACGAGCGATGTTTTGCCCAAGACCAGCTCCAAGAACATTGCCGAAGATTACTTCGTCAACAAGGGTAGGGCTTAGATTTATTTCCTCTAATGATTTTTTTACAACTTCAGCTCCAAGTGTTGCAGCTGGAATATCTTTAAGACTGCCGCCAAAACTACCAATAGCGGTACGTTTAGCACTAACAATAGCGACTCTACTCATATATCAATCTCCTATCCATATAATCGAGTATATTTTACTATAAAAAAACTATCAGTTCAAATTTTACGTGCGAACTATTGAAAAGAGTTTTTTTAAGAAGATAGAGAAAAAATAAAAAGAAATAAATTTAGAAAAATAAGATAAAAAGCTATAACAGAGACTTTTGAAATAAAAATAAAATTATTTCGTAATATAAATGTAATATTTTTGTAATAAAACGTTGCTTTTTGTAATTTTTGGGAGTATAATATAATTAAAGAAGAGAAGAAATAGAAGTAAATAATATTAAGACAGAAAGTGGGTGGCGAAAATGAACAAAATTTTAAAAATTGCAGTGGTTTTTGTTTTAGGAATAGGAGTTTTAACAGGATGTACAGATAAAGTAGCACAAAAGATTACTAACGATACAGAAAAAACACAAGATGTAACAACGAATATGTTAAAAGATGATGCTAATGTTGATGAACAAAATCAACAAGAAAATAAAGACAACAATGTCGTTAACAAAAATGAAAATCAGACAATAGCACCAACTAATAGAAATAATACTACTAAATACAATCATAACTTTAATGAAGCTGGGAAAATACTAGAACTTATGAATTATAGCTTGCTTAACTTTAAAGGTTCTACAGCGGCTAATGCAATTCGTTATAGTGTTATAGATAACGGAACAGATAATCAAATTGTTTTTGCACCAGCTACTTATGTATTAGACTTAATTAACACATATAATGAAGGAACTTATAATCTTAAAGATGTATTTACAAAGTTATATGCAGAAAGAGGAATTACTTTTATGGAACTGGATAAAAGTAAAGTAGAATATACTCAAGAAGAATTAGAAAAATTAGTAAAAGATAATAATACTATAGTATATTTCAAAAAAGATAATGCTTTTGGACTACGTCATATAGCAGGGATAGGTGGAGCTACAGACTCAATCTTTGTACCGGTCGAACGTTGGCAAGTTCAAGGAGATAGAATAATAATACCATTTGTTACTATAGCTACTAATCGACCAACAGGTGTAATTACATTACGATTAAATAATAAACAATATGCAAGTGGTCAACATAAAACTATGTATTATATTGAAAAATTTGTAATATACTAAACAATAAAAAAGAGCGCCTTAAAAAATTGATATGGATAATCAAGAATTTAAGGCGCTTCTTATTTAATTATAGGCAAAATAAAAAAGCTAAGTATAGGGGATACTTAGCTTTTTTATGAACTAAATTAAGTTCGAAGCAATTTCTTGCTTATTAATATCTAATCTTATATACAAATAACAAAAGAGTATCGCTACTCTTAAAGGGAGAATGGCTTGCCTAGGGAGCGACAAGCCACATTATGAAAAAAATTAAAAAGTTTTATTATCTGTTAATATCATAAAGAATTAACTGAAATATTGGTTTAAACAAAAATATTTTCAAACTTAAAAGGGAGAAACGACAAGCGTCGTTAAGAATGAAAAATTAATTATTTTTGTTTAAGTCATAATTATATCTTTCTTACTTAAAATATACTTAAAATTATTTTAAAATTTTTCAATTGAAATTTATTTTTATTAAAATCTTGAAAAAAATAGAATCCTAAACTTAAAATTGGTTCATTAGAACTAGTTTTCCAAGTTAAAATCAATAGGCTTTTTACCGACCTCTTCTAGGTATGAATTTATACGTGAAAATACTTTGCTACCAAAGAAACCACGATAAGCAGATAGCGGACTTGGGTGCGGAGATTCTATTATTTTGTGGCGAGAGCTGTCTATTAGAGTTTTTTTACTTCTAGCGTAGCTTCCCCATAGTACAAATACAACGTTATTATTTTTTTGTGAAATAGTTTCTATTATATAATCTGTAAAATCTTGCCAACCTACATTGCTATGACTTGCTGGTGAATATTCTTCAACGGTTAAAACAGAGTTCAATAGGAATATTCCTTGTTTAAACCATTTCTCTAAATTCCCTGTTTTCGCAGGAGTGATACCAAGGTCATCATAAAGTTCTTTATAAATATTTATTAGGCTTTTAGGCAAAGGAACACCATCATTTACAGAAAAGCTTAATCCGCAAGCTTGCCCAGGATTGTGATAGGGATCTTGACCTAATATAACTACTTTTATATCTTGTAACGGCAGATCAAAGACCTTAAAAACTAATTCTTTTGGTGGATAGATAGTCGCTACTTGTCTTTTTTTATTTATATTATCAACTGTTATGCCTAATTCGTTGCGCTTTGGATAATTTTTAAATATTTCTTTCCAACTGTTGTCCATAATAACTCCTTATTTACAAAAATTTCAATACACATTTAAGTATAACATAAGAGGGGGGACTAACAAAATTTATTAATAAGTAAGGATTAGAACGGTTAAATATGATATAATAGATAGTGAGTGGAGAATAGTTTGTACATTCTCAAAAACTAAAAAATATAATAGGAGGTCAATATGAAGAAACTTGGTTTTATCGGCGTTGGTAATATGGGGGAAGCAGTTCTGAAAGGAGTAATTTCTAGTAAAAAAGTGGCAAGAGAAAATATTTTAGTTAGAAATTCTTCAGATAATAGCACAAAGAAGGTAGCTGAACGTAACGGAGTCCAAGCGACCAATAGCTCAAAAGACTTGGCAAAAGAATGTGATATTGTATTTTTAGGAGTAAAACCATATTTAATAGCAAGTGTGCTAGAAGAAATCAAAGTAGAACTAGAAGGAAAAATAGTTATTTCGATGGCGGCAGCAGTAGAAATAAAAGATATAGAAAGTATTGTACCAAGTGCAAAAGTAGTCCGCATTATGCCGAATACGCCCGTTGAGGTAGGTGCGGGGGTTGTTGGTGTTAGTGCAGGACATAATATAGAATCAACAGAAGTAGAGTACGTTTTGAGTTTATTTAGTAGCCTTGGATTATCAGAGGTGATAGCGGAAAAAGATATGGCTGGATTGACTGCACTTAGTGGGTCAGGCCCTGCTTATGGTTATTTATTTATTGAAGCATTAGCTGATGGTGCAGTATTAAACGGGTTACGTCGTGAAACTGCTTATCGCTTGGCAGCACACACGGTAATAGGGGCTGCAAAAATGGTACTAGAAACAGGAGAACATCCAGGAAAATTAAAGGATAATGTTTGCTCACCATCAGGTAGTACAATTGAAGCTGTCCGAATTCTTGAAGAAAAAAATTTCCGTTCAGCAGTAATCGAATGCGAAAAAGCTTGCTTTGAAAAGTTAAAAGAAATGTAGGGTTAAAGTCTAACAATAAAGTATAAAATTCATAAAAGTTAAAAGAATCTTAATGATCAGAAGTCATTAAGATTCTTTTTATGGGCTATACTATATAGCTTGATATAAATAAATATCCATAATAAGTAAGAAAACATGCTGAAGAGAATTATGATATATTTTGTAAAGAGTTTACTAGCATTTTTTTTTGATGTATAATTTCTATAGTAGAATTTTTTGAAAAAAATTAAAAAACTATCAAGTGAGGTAAACTATGAAAGTAGCGATAATAGGTGGTGGGATAGTAGGTGCGACATGTGCGTACTATTTATCGAAAAATAAAGATATAGAGTTGACGGTTTTTGATTATGGTGTGGGACAAGCGACAAAGGCGTCTGCCGGAATAATAAGTCCATGGTTTTCGAAACGTCGTAATAAACCTTGGTACAAGATGGCGCGCTTAGGTGCAGATTTTTACTTGAAACTTGTTCAAGATTTAGAAGCTGAAGGAATCAATACGAATTTTTACTCACAATGTGGCGTATATTTATTAAAAAAAGATGAAGCAAAATTACCAGAATTAAAAGAATTAGCGGAAAGCCGTATGGAATTATCACCAATGATAGGCGAGCTAAAATTACTGTCTAAAGAAGAGGTACAAAAAGTAATCCCAAGCTTTGATAATAATGGTGATGTACTTTATGCTAGCGGTGGAGGTCGCGTTGAGGGTGAACGCTTTGTAAAAACTTTACTTGAAGCATCAAAGGCACAAGTCTTTAATAAAAAAGTATCTTTAGGATTAGCTGGGGATAAGTATTTAGTAGATAACAAGGAGTTTGATGTTGTAGTTCTTGCGACGGGTGCGTGGCTAAAAGATGTCCTAGAGCCACTTGGTTTCGAAGTTGATGTTCGTCCTCAAAAAGGACAACTACGTGATTATAAAATAAAAGATAACAGTACAGCTGCTTATCCAGTAATTATGCCAGAAGGAGAGCTAGATATAATTCCTTTTGAAAATGGTGTGGTTAGCGTTGGGGCAACTCATGAAAATGATATGGGATTTGACTTAGAAGTAGATAAGGAGCAGTTGGATACCTTTGGAAATGAAGCTCAACAATTTTTAAAAGAACTAGCTGATGCACAAATTATTAATGAACGAGTGGGTATTAGAGCTTATACTTCAGATTATTCACCGTTTTATGGAGAGGTACCAACGTTGAAAAATGTTTTTGCGGCAAGTGGACTGGGTTCTTCAGGATTAACAACAGGACCAATTATTGGGTATAGTATTGCGAATATGATTTTAGGATGTGGTGAGAACGAGTTGGATTCACAAGATTATGATATAAATGCTTATATAACTATAAAAGAGTAGTTTTGGGTTATATGAATAAATATATAAATTTCTATATGTGAGGATATTAGGCAATTAAGTAAAAGAAGATATTTGAAAAAACTTCAAAATATCTTCTTTTTATTTTGAAAAACATCTTACAATCACAATATTTTATGTTATAATGAAGAGTGGAGAGTTGTATAGTAAAGTGTAGAGGTTTTAAAGACAGGAGCATACCTGCTATTTAGTTCACTGCACTACTATAAAAATAGAAATGTAATATTATACATTACTTAAGGAAGGAGATTATTATGATAGCTGATTACCTGTCAGGCATAAGTACATTAACATTGGTTATTCACCTGCTAGACATACTTTTAGTGTGGCTTTTAGTATACAAGTTATTAACATTGTTAAAAGGTACTCGTGGTATGCAATTGGTTAAAGGAATTTTAATCATTATTGGGTTAAAAATATTTTTTAACTTTATTGGTTTTACAACGATGACTTACATATTCGATCAAGTGGTTACTTGGGGAGTGTTGGGAATTATGATTATATTCCAACCGGAATTGAGACGTGCCTTAGAATATATAGGTAGGGTTCAGTGGACTAATATTCTCAATTTTAACTATAAAGATGTTCAAAAAGGACAAAAAGATCATATAATAAAGGCTGTCGCAACTTCATCAAGACATATGGCAAGACGCCGTATAGGTGCGCTTATTGTATTAGAAAATAATACAGGTCTTGATGAATATGTGGAAAGTGGAATAGAGATTAATGCAGAAGTAACGCATGAACTTATTATTAATATTTTTATTCCGAATACACCACTTCATGATGGAGCGATGATTATTAATAAAGATAAAATTCGAGCTGCTAGCTGTGTATTACCGCTATCGGATAATAGAACTATCGCTAGTAGTTACGGAACACGCCACCGTGCAGCATTAGGATTATCAGAACTCACAGATGCAATTGTTATTGCTGTTTCAGAGGAAACAGGGAAAATAAGTGTATGCCAAAATGGTAAATTAACAACAGATTTTACGGATGAAAAATTGATGAAGTACCTAGAAGAAAATTGGCAACAACAAAATGAGAAGATTATTAAATAAGAGGTGATATTATGAGATTAAAAGAGAATAATCAATTAAAGTTAATATCATTTTTAATAGCAATACTACTATTTATATCGGTAAATGAAAATTTTAAAAATTTTTCTGTATTAGGAAATAGTGATAATAAATCAACCGCTTGGGTTACTGATGTTCCTCTTGAGGCAGATTATGATAGGGAAAAATTGTATGTAGTTGGGATACCAAATACTGTTTCTGTAAAGCTATCTGGATCATTGGCAAAAGTACAAAAAGAGAGTGTAGCGCGTCGCTTCAAAGTCAAGCTTAATCTGAAAAATGCTCAAATAGGAGATGATCAGAAAGTAAAACTAGAGATAGAAGGCTTGGAGAGAGGCGTTGAAGGAACGGTAGAGCCGGGAACAATTACGATTTCTATCAGGGAAAAGGTAACGCGTGAGTTTAAGGTGACGCCTACCGTGAAAAAAGAAAGACTATTAATAGGATATGAAGTAGAAAAACTTAGCGTTAACAATGAAACTGTAAAAATCTCTGGTGATTTAGATAGTATCAATAGAATACATGAGGTTCGTGCAGAAAGTGCTACTCGTACTAAACTAAATAAAAATACTAAAGAAGAAGCAAAATTAGTTGCTTATGATAGGGATTATAACAAGATAGAAGATATTCAGATAGAACCTGGTTCAACGGTAATGTCGATTGAGCTAAAAAGTTTAGAAAAAGAAGTTCCGTTAGAAGTTAATACTATTGGAAAACTACCATCTGGGTATGAACTAGTTAGTGTAACGGCAGATGTGAGTAAGGTTACTATTCGAACAGAAAATCAAGAAACATTAGATAGAATAACAAAAATGCTAGTTGATGTGGATTTGAGTGATGTTAAGGAAGAGACAGAAGAACGTAGTAACTTGAAGATTTATTCAAAAGAAGATTTTCGAGTAGCGACTGACACACCAATAGTAAAAGTAACTATAAAAGTAAGGAAAAAATAAGTATGTCAGATAAAAAAATGATGTTTTTAGCGGTGAATATGTTGATAACGGTATTGAGTTTGGCTATAATAATAGGAACGGTATTTATCGAAAATCAAAAGACAAAACTAGTAGCTATAGCCGTGGCAATCAGCATACTTGTAACTCAAAAAATTGTAGAAATAATTGTTATAAAAGAGACAAGGAAGGTAAGTATAGTAGTTTTGATTATTATAGTTGCTGCCGCTGGTTATTTCGGATACAAAATGTTTTAAAAAAAGGGGGAGCTAATGTTATTTACTTTAGCTCCTAATTTTAAGAAGTATAGTTTTAGAACGACTTTATTACTAAGAATAAGTTAAAGTTAAATTGCTAGCTTGGGGAAAATATGGAGTTCTAATAAAATTGTAGGAGATTAGTATGGATAAATTATTTTCATCAAAAATATATATAAAGCATCGCTTTAAATTGATAATGTTATTAGATTTGAATATTGTAGCATTAGGGATTGTTGCATCAATACTTTTAGGTAAGGCTTCTGATCCTTTCGAAATGTTAACCACTCACTATATAGAAATAGGTGGATTTTTAATTATCTCTTTAATTATCTATGCTATTTGTTTCAAATTATTTGGGATAAATAAGTCGTTATGGTCATATTTAGGAGTTAATGAAATTGTTAATATCTGTGTTTCTGTATTTGTTGCAGATTTAATTACAAGCATACTATATCAATATATGCTTCCAGATACATTTTCTAATATAAGATTCGCTATTTTCTCACCATTATTAATTATTGCTGGAATTATGTTTATTAGAATGCTTTATCGTGCGTTACGCGAGCGAGAAGTAGGACGCACAGGAAAAGCTACATACAAAAATACCTTTATTATTGGGGCGGGGGATGCTGGATATATTCTTTTAAAAGAATTATCTAAAAATAATGTTTTTCGAGCTAATGTTGTAGGGCTTATTGATGATAATAGAAAAAATTCTGTAATAAGTGGTGTAACTGTTATTGGAACAACTTATGAATTGTTAAAACTTATTCCAGAGTATGAAGTTGAACAAGTGTTTTTAGCAATACCATCTATAGATGCATATAATAGAAATAGAATATTAAATGTTTTAAAAGAAGCGAATGTTAGTATAAAAGTGATGGGTTCTGGTGTAACAGTTGAAGATGGGGAAAATATTTCTAAACATCTTAAAGACGTTTCAATAGAAGATTTGTTGGGGCGTGGGGAAGTTAAGCTTTCTCAGGGGGAAATTCGTAGCTATCTACGCGGTAAGAGCGTTCTTGTCACAGGTGCTGGTGGTTCAATCGGTAGCCAAATAGTTCGTGAGATTTTCAAGTTTAAGCCAAGTAACTTGATTTTAGTAGATGTAAATGAAAATGCACTTTATATGTTAGAGCGTGATCTTGATTTTGAAAGAAGTCATTCAAAAGAATATGAAGGTGTAAATTATATCTCAGAAATTGTTAGCATTCGTGAAAAAGAGGCTTTAAGAGAAGTATTTGATAAATATAAACCAGAGGTAGTCTTTCATGCGGCAGCTCATAAACATGTACCTCTAATGGAACGTCGCCCGCAAGAAGCGATTAAAAATAATGTTTTCGGGACAAAAAATGTTATGGATGTAGCGATAGAAAAAGATGTTGAACGTTTTATTATGATTTCGACAGACAAAGCGGTAAATCCAGCCAATGCAATGGGTGCGTCAAAACGTTTAACAGAGATTATCTTACAGTCAAAAGGTAATAAATACAAAACGAAATTTGCAGCTGTTCGCTTTGGTAATGTTTTAGGATCTAATGGTTCGGTTATTCCAATTTTTAAAGAACAAATAAGGAAAGGCGGGCCAATAACGATAACACACCGCAATATTATCCGTTACTTTATGACTATACCAGAAGCGGCGCAGTTGGTTCTACAAGCTGGTTATTATGCGAGTGAAGGGGAAATTTTCCTTCTAGATATGGGAGAACCGGTAAAAATTATAGATTTGGCGACAAACCTAATCAAACTTTCTGGTCTAGAGCCGTATAAAGATATAGCTATTGAAGAAATTGGGCTTCGTCCAGGGGAAAAAATGTATGAGGAATTGTCGTTAGATTACGAAAATAGCGAGAAGACAGATAATAAGATGATTTATAAAAATACAACTCTAGATATTGATGTAGATGAGTTGAATGCTAAATTGGACAAGCTACAAGCGATGCTAGGACACGCAACAAACGAAGAAATTCGTAATGAGCTGTTTGAAATAATAAATTGTTATAATGGGTAGAAGAACAAAAACTCCATCGTTGAGTGCGATGGAGTTTTTGAGGTTATTGACAAATGTAAGTTAACAGCCTCCAAAGATATACATTAGAGATAAGTGTGTATTTTTTGTTTTAATGTATTTATATAATTAGGAGTGCTATTACTGGTTATCTAGTGGTAATAGCACTCTTTAATATTATTTAAACAATTTGTTAAGTGAGTAGTTAAAAATGTATCTTTTTAACTCCTCCCAAATATATTGAAATTACTATTTTCTGGATAAACAACTACGGTTTGGATGCCATCTAAATCATAACGGACTCTTTCTTTTGAATAATTGTATAATTCTGAAAGTGTAATTTTTTTGTTTCCGTCGAAATCTGCTTGAAGATAAGTTGCTGAGTTATATACTCCATCCCATCCAGCTCCTTTGGCCCAGTATTTAGTTGCATAACTAATGTGTCCTGAACTAAATGATAATTCGGTTTGACTAGAGGCGCATAAAACTAAAAATTTATCAGATCTTAATTCTCCGGATTTGCTATAGTTACCACTGTTTATAAAATTATCTACAAAAAGTTTTGCTGGATTCACAGTTGAAGATTTACTTAAAATTGTCCCTGAATAGCAGCAATCAATCATAACAACAAATTTTCCCTTATATTGAGATAAAACATTTTTTAATTCATAGCCTGAAAAATAAGTGCCGTTAGAACCTATAAGGATGTTTCCGTATTGATCGCCATGGCAGGTCATGTAAATGTAGTTAACATCGCTATCTTTAGAATTGTTAAACATATATCTAAATTTAGAAAGTATTTCCTGTTTTGTGCGATTTGGGTAAACACTCACACTAGAAAAAGCCTTCCCGTTTAAACGAGTATTGTTAAATGTATTCTCCATGGCGTTTACATCTCCCATTGGTACTGCTTTGGTAGAGGTTTCGCCTAATACTATTGCTCTGCGATTGATGTTTTGCTGAGCTCCGTTATTATCAAAATAATATGTCTCTCCTTGGATTTCTTGCCACCCAGTAGCCATTGCTCCTGAAGGGTGTAAGTAGTAGGTTGTCCCATATAGGTTTATAAATCCGGTTTGCATGATTCCGTTAGAATCTAAATAGTACCAATTATTATCTGGCTTAATCCATCCAAATTCCTTGTTTCCGTTGGTATTAAAATGATACCATTTTCCATCTATATATTGCCAACCTGTTTTCATATTTCCAATCTGTGTATCTAAATAATACCAGTATCCGTCTATATATTGCCACCCAGTAGCCATGTCGCCGCTAGATTTTAAATAGTACCATGAATTATTTACCTTCTGCCACCCTGTTAACATCCATCCTTCTGAGTCGAAATAATACCATTTTCCAGAAATACTTGCCCAGCCGATAGGGAAGCTACCATCATAATATTTATACCACCATTTACCGTTATCTGATTTTATCCATGTCCCATACTTTTCAGCTGCATAGGCTTGTTGGGAACCTTCTAAATCTATTCTAGTTGATGTTGGCAGCATAGTAAATAAAACTAGAATAAGAGATATTAGTGTTTTTTTGATAAATTTCATAATATATTCTCCTTAAATTTATATTCTATAATCATGATATCATGGAAACGGCAACAAATCAATATAAAAATGTTATAGTACGAATTTTCATTAATTATACAAGTATATTGTTAAAATTAGTAATATTTATTTTTTTTGTTATATAATAATACATATAAATTATCTGTGTTTACATTTTCGGCATTGTGAAAGAAAATGTAGACGAAAATTGATTATTTAGGAGGTAGGTATGGACAATAG
>ERZ773250.195-NODE-195-length-39687-cov-16.176423_pt1 | contig 39687 bp, 50 predicted proteins | sample MGYA00511258_ERZ773250 | MGnify/ENA primary metagenome ERZ773250 (study PRJEB29015, sample SAMEA2738164) | human oral metagenome | biome: human oral; feature: human-associated habitat; material: saliva | place: China | collected 2187 ... | reverse complement strand
AGTCTGCCGGTCAGAGGGTTGGATGCGAACGCGTCGGTGTTAAGGTTGTCGCCGAACTGCATACCCGCACCGAGACGTTGGTACGCCAACTGCCAAGGGTCAGTGTACTGACCGCGAGCCGTGCCGAGGAACAGATTGTGCTTGTCAGGCGAGAACAGGTACTTCAATGCGTAGCCGATAGACTTCATACCAACCGCAGGGGCTGACTTGCTGTCAACGTACTGCTCGCCGATTGCGCCGCTAATATTCAGGTAGCCTGTCATGATGTCGCGCATAAGGCCGAACACAGGGTACGCTGGGTTCAACGAGGTCTTGAACTGGTTGAAGTAGTGGTTGACGCTACCAATCTTCGCCACTGCCGCGTGTGGTTGCTCTTGGCGCAACGCCTTGGCTGCGGCTTTCGACTTAGCCACGAGGCGGACAGGTGTGCCATTGATATAAATCATGATACTGTCCTGCTCGCCCTTGTGACTGGTTTCCCAGTCCAGCACGTTATCAGGGTCGTCGAAGTTGTTGCGTGGGGACACAGGGTCGATGACGAAATGCTTGTTCGGCATACTCATTACCATCAGTGCGAACTGCGACAACTCGTTATTGGTAAATGCAGTCTTAACCTCTGCTTCCCACACTTTAGCGGTGTTACCCAACACATTCTCTACCGCGCTGGCACGACCGAGCGCGTGGGCCTTAGAGTAGGCACTGCTGTCGTCATCACGCATGGTAACGAAGAAGCCGCCGAAATCCACACCTTGTGCAGCCAGTTCGGGGAATACCAAGTCTAAGTAACCCTTACCACGATTGACGCGCTCGTAGTAATCTTTGTCGGTCAACACGCCACGTTCATGCTTCAGCTTGTTCACAATGCGGTTGGTCTCGGCTACTTCGGCCACAATCGAACCAATCTTATTGCGTTCCTCTACGGTCAAATTAGCCAACGCCTGTGCCAGTCTGATACCGCGCAGGTCATAAGTACCGGCGTTCGGGTCGGTGGTGTCGAGGTCTTGGAAGCGGTAGCCGGTCACGGTGTAACGCGGACGGCCTGTGGCTGGGTCGAACAACACGCGATTACCATTCACTTCCTGCCAGTGGCCGAGCGACTCGTCGCTGTTCAACAACACATCGGAGCGGACACGCTCTTCCAAGCCGTGCAGGATACGGTTCACTTTATCTTGCGAGAGACCACTGTCGATGATGGACTGGCGCAGTTTCTCTGTGCGGTCGCGCAGTGACTGCTGGTTAGGGTTGGTACTGTTGAAGTTACGGTGCAGGAACGCGCCGGCCTCACTCTTATCGCGGAGCAGGCGTGTGATGATGTTGGTCTGCTTACCGGTCGCATCGGCATACATCTGCTCCACAGCCATGAATGGGGTATAAATACTTACCCAGTGGGTACGCGCCATCTCTACTATATCGAGGAACTTATCCAAGATTGGTACATAGTTGGCAGGCAACTTCTCACGCAACCAGTTAGTCCAACGGCGCAGTGACGGAGACGACAAGCCCATCTGTTGAGCGCGGTTCAATACCACCAACTCTTCAGGTGTCAGGGCGCGGTTCGCCTCGGTGCTGTATGTGCTTCCCTCGCGTCGCTCGTAGTGCGCGTTCGGGTATTGTTGCACCAACGCTTCCCATGCTTTGTGCATATCGAGGTCGATGTCGCCAGTGACAGGTTCTTCGTAAATGATACCTTTAGCCCCTGTTGCGTCGTCATTCATCTCTACGCGGATGAAGTATGCGTCGCCCTTACGGACTTGCGAGATGATACCAACATAGGTATCCAAGTCGGAGGCGTTGTAGTAGCTGGTGTTCGCGCGTGACGGATAGATACGGATTTGACGCACGGTACGGCGCACATAATCAGCCTGCCCCTGTGGGTTGCTCGCGGGTGGTACTTGGTTGGCTGCCTGCTGCGCTGCGGCTACTTTCTGTGCGTGGGCTGCGGCTTGCTGTTGCGCCCGCCACTTAGGGTCTTTCCACGGGTCGTTAACCGGAAGCAGGGAGTTACGGATTTGCAGCCCCAGTTCAGTCTGTGCTTGCTCGTCGCCTGTTGCCAACTGCGACAGAATGTCGGCCTTAGTATTGCTGTCCAGCGAGTCGAAGTCAGGATAGATGGAACGCGCTTGGTTATGGTAATAGTCGCTACGCGCCTGCGCTGCTTCAAAGCTCATGCGTTGACGGTAGGCATTCACTTGGTCGGGAGTACGGATACCTGCGGTGTCGTTCGGACGGCGGGCTGTTACCACTTTCAGGAAATCTGCCACGTCACTGTCGCTTGCCTTGCGGTACTTGCCGGTCAGACGGGATACCACCTGTTTCAGGTAGCTCACGATACGAGATACCAAGCTGCTTGAGTTGGTAGAGCGCAGGGCGGCAGGGATGTCCATGTCTAAGCCCCACTCGTTACGCAGGGTGTTCCACCCGTCTTTCGTTGTACGCGCAGCGTGAATCTCGGCAAGGGCTTCCTCTACCATAGACTGCTTGTCGATGTTGCCATATCGCTCGCCGATACGCGCCATCAGTGCTTGTACAAACGGATTCTCCGCCAGTCGGTCCATGTGTTGATTGTAGTCCGCACCGCGCAGCACTTTACCACGCAGGTTCACATCGACACCTTGATGCAACATCTCATGAGCTACGGCGTACACGAACTGCTGGTTAGTCATGTGCGGGTGGGCGACAACGTAAATGGTGTTCGGGTCGCCATCGACCACATACGCGCGGGCATTGCGGTTGTGCAGGCTCTGACTGCGTGGGGATACCCATACCACGTTCCAAGCGATGTCGTCTCCGAACGCGTTACGCAAGGCATTCGTACCACGAGTGATGGTCTGCTGTTCGATAGCGAAGTGTTTTTCCGCGTCGGACATCATATCCCATTCAGTCTGTATTCCCTCTTCTCCAGCACCCAACTGGTTGCGTACATCCATGTCGCCGAACAGGTCGCCTTGCACCGCTGTCGGTGCGCCGTGCTTCTGCATAGCGCGAGCCGTATCATGGACGGCTTGGGTAGCGTCAGGCGTTACCTCGTCGAAGAGGGTCAACTGGAGCTTTTTTGCTTCGGCTGCCGCACCCTCCTGCGAGGCGGCTTCTTTGGTTGCTGCACGAGATTCAACACCATCGGACAACGTGGCTTCCAAGTCATCGACCAACTGTTGTGCGGACGCTTCCGCAGTAGCTTGGTCTTGTCCCTGCTTCACATACATATCGGTCAGGCTGGCGACAGCGCGGTCACGGTAATAACCCACATCGGTGGGTTCGTCACTTGTGAACGCTTCGATAAAGTTGTTCACTTCCACACGCGCGTTGGTTGACTTCACGTCTTTCATCAAGCGCATAACGTCTTTACCGGCAGCACCGGAGATACCATTATTCTCAAGCACTGTCTTGGTTGAGCGGATATTGCTGACGGCTTTGGTCGTACCATCGGTAGGGGCAGGCTGCGCAGGTGTCGGTGTCTTAATCTTCAACAGGTTCTTATCCACCCAAGTACGCGCCGCTTCGAGACGGCCTTGACGTGTGGCATAGCGCAACAACTGGCTGGCGGAATCAATCAACGACTGCTCGGTAGCCTTATCCAATGTACCACTCTTAATCAGGTCTTGGGCGCGTTCCAACTGACCGAGCAACTCGATGGTCGCACGGACACCTTGCGGAACATGAATGTCACTACGGTTGAGAATGTCATCGGCGAAACGGAAACCGGCGGTCGCGCGTTCGGCGCGTTGTTCAGGCGTGAGCAATTCATTGAGCGCAGCTTTAGCCTGTTCGGTCTTGGCGTAATCAGCCAAGCGGTCGCCCATTGCACGTTGTTTGGTTGCATCAACTTCGGCTGCCATCTCTCGGTCAGCACGAGCGGCATCGGTCTGTGCCACACGTTCCTTGTACGCCTGCAACGCCAGTTCACGATATACATCGTCAGGCAGGCGTGGGTCAATATTGCTTGGGATAGCCAGTGTAGGGTTAGGACTTGGCAAGGCCAGTGGTGCGGTAGGTTGTTGCGACTGCGCTTGGGCTTGTGCCTGTTGTAATGGGTCGCCTGTTGGTTGAGCCTGTGGTTGCGTTTGTGTCTGTGCTTGGGCTGGACGTACTACACCATCAGGATTTTCGATGTCATACCACATCTGACGTACTTCAGGTAAGTAGGTGCTTGCCGCTTCGTCTCGCTCGCGGAGGATACTGTCAACGTTCGCACGATGCTCACGGTACTTACCTGCGGCTTCAATGCTACCACTTACAACGCCCAAGGTTGCACCGAGCGTAGCGGCGTTCGCACCGGCTCGCATCACTTCCTTGAGGTCGATGTTGTTGGTATTGAACGTACCATCTTTACCCAAGCCTTGAGTCGCTGCGCTTGAAATCATACCAATCAAGCCCTCTTCTAGGCCCTCGCCGAGCATACCGCTGGTAATCTGTTTAGTACCGTTAAACACTGCGGCGAGCTTGCTTGATTTCGGTACTAATTCTGAAGCATGAGCCATAAGATATTCAGTAGTCAGTGCCAGCACTTCACGCGCCTCTTTACCCACAGTACCCTTAGCAATATCGGCAGCAACCAAACCGAGCGCACTCGGTATATCCTTTGCTCCACCTTGCAGGATTTCGCTGCCAAGCGATGTAGCTTCCGCGCGAGATGCAGCACGCCCGCCCAAGGCGCGAGCCGCCGTACCCTCTACGGTGTTGAACAACCTACCACCTAGATAAGTGATACCACCAGTCAGCAGACCGGTTGCCGCAGCCGTCGCCAGTGCGTCGTCAGTATATTGGGCTGTGTCTGCGTTGTACGCACCCTCTTGGCGCAGTACGTCCATTGCGTTACCCGAACCCTCGATGGCGGCAGAGCGGGCCAACAGTGACGGATTCAAGCGTTCGGCGACAGGCTTCAGTACACCAGTAGCGCGACCGAGTTGTGTGCCACTTGCGCGGAGTACATCATCCGCCAAACCGAAAGTGGCTTTGCTTGCGGCTTTAGCCGTACCACGAACGACTCCTTTACCGACGGCAGCCACGCCTTTACCGACGAGGTTCAAGCCTTTAGCACCGACCACAACACCCAGTGCGGATGCCAGTTCGTCTAATGCAGTGGTAGGTTTATCGCCGAGGGCAAGCAGGGTCTCTGCCACACCACTGGCTTCCGCGCGAGCGCGGGCCGCGTCCTTAGAGTAGTCGGACTTCAAGTCGCCCCAAGCAGCGCGTGTTGCAACAACAGCGTCATCAATCTGCTTGTCCCAATTCATCTTACCATCGCCGAGACCGGTGTATTCCCATGCTTTCTCAAGGGCGTAGGTTGGGCTTAGGAATCCCAGCGCATCAGTGTAACCCGCCTTGTCCATGCGCTTCGCGCCCTCATAGACGGCGGTGTTGATGGTGCTGGCGAGGTCAGCGATACCACCCACGGCACTGTCGGCCAACGAGTTACCAATATCGCCAACCGCGCCCCAAAAACCACGTTCTTCTGTATCAAACAGATGTTTATTGGTACTGGCTTTTGTCACTGCATCTTTTACCTGTTTCTTGATTTGGTCTTTTTGCAGGGCGTTCCAGTTCTCTTCTTTGGCTTTTGCGTCAAGCCAGTTGTCCAACACTTTGCGATTCCACAGGGTCGCGCCGTTCGGGTCGATACCATGTGTACCATAATTGAACTTGTCTGCGGAAGCGATAAACTCGTCAGCCCACTTGTTGCCGGTTGACATGGCAGCGGTGTCCGCTGCGGCCTGCTGTTGCTGGGCTTGCAACTGCGCTTGTTGCTGTTGGGCTACATACGCCGCCTGTTGTTGGGCGAGCGCGTCCTCCATCGCTTTCTGTGCCTCGGCGATACGGGCCTGTGACTGTTGTTGCTCAAGTGCCAACTGCTGACGAGCCGCCTCATTGTCTAAGGCGGCCTGTTGTGTCATCGCGGCTAAATTGTCCAAGTATGATAATGCACCAGTGTTGTATGGCATTTTTAATCCTTAACTGTAATAGGCTGCCCAGTTAGGCTTCGCCACATTGACGAAGAAGTCGTCTTTAATGCGCGGCTGGGTCGGGCGTTTCTCGGTCATTATAGCCTCAAGTTCGTCTTTACTCAAAGGGTCTAGCACGAAATCTTGTCTCGTAGTCGGCGCAGTGGGCGACGGTATCTTAGGAGCAACGATGGACTTGGCTGTCATACCACCCACTGCGCCTGCTGTTGAGGGTAACTCGGTAGGCGCGGTCACACCGGTGGAAGCGGCGAGCATTCTGTCGAACTCTTTACTGCTGCGCTTCGCTTGGTTGTAGGGACTGGACGGCAGGCTCGCCCACACGTTGCCCAGCTTGGAAGCCGCACCGCGTATGTCGCCTTTGAGAATAAGTGGCATGACCCCGCTGTTTACCATCAAGCCGATGGCGGCGAGGTCTTGATTCATAGGACTGAAGTCGTTAAGCCCATACTGGCGCGAGATGCCATCCCACGTCTTTTGGATAATCTGATACCGACCGGCGGCGGTAGAACCCTGCTGCTTGCCGGAGTTATCGCTGAAATTCCATTTGCCTGCGGCGCGTGGGTGGTCGGCGAAACTGGTTAATTGGTTCGACACCTTACCACCATACACGGCATAAGGGTTCTTCGCATCGTATGTACCCTCGGTACGGGACAGCAGCGTCAACATCTGCTGCACATAGGGGTCTGCCCTATAACGCTCTAGGTCTTGTCGGGTAGCCATAATAGGTATTCCAATCTGCTTGCGCTACGTTATTGTAGAAGTCATCGTTGGGTACAGCCACTGCGCCGGCGCGTGGTTCGGTAAGCGACAACAGCTTGTCCGCCATCTCTTGCTCTTTTACCAACTCGGCAAAGAAGTCCTGCTGCGCCGCTGGCTTGGCAGGCGCAGGAATATCAGGCGTTACCGGCGCAACGACCGCTGCGCCAACAGGGGCGGATTGGGCGTAGTTACTCATATCGCCGACAGGCGCGGTTGGAGACGCTATTGTTCCTGCTTTTGGCAACCACGCTTTCTGATACGCGCGGTACGCCGTACCGTCAGGGCGCATAGCCATACCATTCTTGATGACGATGTAGTCCAAGTGCGGGCCGGTCGAGCTACCGGAGTTGCCGGTGCGCCCGATAACCTGACCCTGCTGTACGCGGTCGCCAACCTTGACGTTCACATCGAATAAGTGGGACTGCTGGGTAATCACGCCGTCGTCGCGCTGGATTACCACTTGGTTACCATACCCACGTTGGTTGCGCTTGTTCGTACCATCGTTCACGTTGACAACGTGGATAACCTTACCCGTCATAGGAGCGAGCAGGTTCGTGCCGACCGGCGTAGCGATGTCCACACCTGCGTGGCTGGTACTTGAGTGTTGGCCGCCTGAAGTGGCGAAGCGGGCGCGAGGCCCTACCCATGACGTGATACGGAACTTATCCGACTGGATAGGTGCGCCCAACCCTAGACCATAATCATAAGTGTACGCCGCCATAGCTTACTCCGTCGGAGAGGTTGGGCTGATATACATATCGGTCAAGGCTTGCATGATTTTCTCTTTGCTTGGGTCGCCGTCAGGCAACGCTTTCAACGTGGCAAGCATAGTTCTTGCTGCTTGGCTGTCGCCGTTATTACCTGCCGTAGCCGCTCGGGTTGCGGCGTTCTGCTGGCTCGCGTTGGCGCGTAACAGTTGGGCTTGTGCCGTCAAACGCTTGTTGAGCATATCCAACGCCGTCTTCTCTTGGTTCGCTACCTGCGCACGTTCGGCGGCGATTCGATTAGCTACGGCCTGTTGTGTATTGAGACCTGTTTGGATATTAGCCTGTACCGCATTATATGAAGCGGTTGTCGGGGAACTTGAACCATTAATCACGCCATACATCGTACCAGCGAGCGGCGTACCGACCGCGACATTGTTCGCCGTGGTGTATACATATTTACCGTCGGCGGTAGGTTGGGCAGAGTTGATACCATTGGTTTGAATGTCTGCGCCGTATGGGTCGCGCACCGGCGTAGCCGAACCGCCAAAGTTGATGGCCTCTGTGACACGGCGTTGTTGCTCTGCGTCAATCTGTGGCAGGATTTGCGTCATCTCATAGCGGTTTGCCAAGTTGTAATCGCCACTCTCCAGCAGCTTGGACTGCACTGCCTGCTTCATGGCAAGGTCGAAAGAGATACCATTTGCTTTGGACAAGGCATGGGCGCGGGCGCGGAGGTTAGGGTCATTCATCGCAGCGTACATATCGTTCACGTCCTGCGCTTTGGTAGCGGCAGACAACGCCGCTTGGTTGCGGGCGTGTTGTCGATTCATCGCAGCCAGCATAGCGTTACTTACCACAGGTACTGCGCCTGTTGCGGCGGCTGCCGCATAACGGCGACCGAAGTCGATGGACGCGTCGCCGCCATCGAGGGCATCTACACCTTGCGAAGCGATGAAACGAATGTCGTTCTGTTGTGGGCGCAGCTTAGGAACATCAACGCGAGGTAAGGATTCTACCGAGACGATAGACTGCGGCGCGGCCACCTGTTGAGGTTGTGTGACGGACGCGGCTTGCGCGACCTGTTCTGCTGGTTGTGCTGTGGCTACAGGTTGCGCGGCCACCTGCGCCTGCTGTTGTACCACTGGGGCAGTGCCGTTTGCTGCATTGCGGAAGCGTTGGAACACACCCATAGGGTCTGCCGGTTGCGTGTTCGGGTTCAGATACATTGGAACAGCCTGCGGCTGTGCAGCAGGTACGCCGACATAGTTCGGTGGCAGTTGGTACAAGGAATATCCACGCAACGTGTCGCCAAACTGCATAGGTTGCGGACGCTCCGCCGCCAACAGCGGCGTACCTTGATTGGGTACACGGTTAGGGGCGAACAAAGGTCTGCCCTCTAAACCACTACCGCGATAAAAACTTGGGTGTCCTACGGTTAAATCTTCAGCCATGTCAGCCCCCTATTAAAATCCTGTAAATTGATAACCGCTGTCCATGACAGGCACACCTGTGTATCCTTGCGGCGTAGTGTACGAGGTTAGACCAAACTGTTGCTGTTGCGATGGTGTCAACCGTTGCGTACCAGTTACCTGTGGGGCAGTCGCAGCATAGCCACCATACAGAGCAGGCAGTGTAGGCTGCGCTTGTGATGGAACTTGCAGGGCTTTAGGTTGGGTCGCAGACAACGCTTGGTCTTCGCCGAACACGAACTCTTTACCATTCTGTCCGGTGTTCTGATAGCTGCGGAGGTTGTCTTGCATATTTGCTGTAAATATCTGCGCGGCCTGCGCGTTCAACGCCTGCTGTGCGTCGCGGGAATCGAACAGGTTTTGCAATCCTTGTAAGCCGTAGGCGGATGCAATCGCATTGACCTTGTAGGGGTCAACGATTTGTTTGTTCTGAAATTCGTTAAACGCATTCTGCGTGTTCAAACCTTGCAGCATGGTATTCTGCCACGCAGGACCAATCTGTCCCAACTGTGAGAAGAAGTTACCACCGCTACCGAACCCCATTGACGGCGAGTTCATACCGATAAAATAGCCTGCCATTATTCATTCCTCATAAGCGTCAGGGGCAACCGCTAATGCGGGCAGCCCATAATAGGTGTACGGGTCTTCGCGGTCGGACACAAGGTCACGCACCATGTGCGTCGCTGCGTCGTATAAATCCCCGCGCGTAGGGTCAACCCCAAACACAACAGTATCATACCATTCTTCTGCTTGGGGTTGTTCGGTTTCAGGAGGGAATAATCCCTCCATCGGGTCGTTGGTCCACATGACTAGAACAGTGCATCAAGTGAACTGTCGCCGCCACCGCCGCAGTCGTTGGCTTTAGCCGCAGCAGGTTTACTGTTCCATGCGAACAGGAGGCCGGTAATCATTGTCGCCAGTGTACCCCAGTCGGCCATAGACTCTTTCGCTGTTTTACGCAGGCTGTCAGCCAACCATGCAGCGTTCTGCCCGTGCGATGCCAACAGGTCTGCGCCCAACTTGAGCGAGGTCTGTGCGTCTGCCGTGTAGCTGGTGTACTGTTTAAGTCGTACATCAATAGCGGTGGTGTCGTAGGCGCGAGCCGTAGCATTACGGTTCTGCCTTGTTTTTTCCATAAGCTCAAAGGTCTTCATCTTGATGTCGGCATCAAATTGAAGTTTCTTCAAGCGTTCTTCCTCACGCAGCTTATTCGTCTGCGAGATGATGGTGTTCTGCGTAGCGACAGCCAACTGCCCGCGCACGTCACAATTCCAGCCGGTATTGTACCGGTTATTCATACGGCAAATCTTATCAAGCTCTTTATGCGCCGCAGCCTCTGCGTCCGCCGTCACACGCGTAAGGATACCATCGTAATCTGTCTGCCAGCCGCAGGCGGAGAGTTGGCAAATATCGTCGGCCTTATCATTGATACAAGGCTTCAACTGCTCGCCGTAGGCGTACTCAACATCGCCGCGTTGCCAGTTTAGCGTGTTGCGCTTGTCGAGGTCATCCATCGCCCCGTCCGCTTTATCCCGCAATTTCGGTACACGGGCGTTCTCGGTGTCGGCCATCTCTTTCATTTTCGCCATCACATCTCGCCATTTGTTCTCTGCACTCTTGGCTTCCTTGATGACTTTCTGACTTGACAACTTACCGATGATGTTACCAATGACGGACGACAGCGCGAGCCAGCGACCATCATCACGCTTTGGCGGGCGTGGGTACTGAACGATATGCGGCGCGGTTACGGCGACGGAGTTCGTACCGGATGGGGCATTTTCCTTAATCTCTACCTTATTGTAGATTGGGGTATCTTCGGTCTTTCCCGCGTCTTTACCGCCACCTTTACCGCCACCTTTACCACTATTCTTGTCAATAATAGTCATACCATCTCCTATGCGTGACCGCCGTCATTCTGTAAATCGTTATGGGATTTTTGCAAGTGCAGCTCCCGTATTTCAATATCGCCCTCGACCATGAATGCCCACTCGATTGCCCGTCGGCGTTTCTTCAGCATTACCGGTGCAAGGTTACGGATAGGTCGGGTATAGATTTCCTCGCCATCAGCATACAGGCGCAGCACTACTCGCGGGGACAGCTCCATCAGGTCAGCCATGTGTTCACGCGCTTCGGGGTGGGTGTCGAAGAACTGCACAGGGTCAAGGCCACAATGGGTGCGCTTCCACACGGCGAACTTAGTGCGTAACTGCTCAAGCTGGCGGTACTGGCGTGGCAGGTCATCGCTGACAACCTTGAACACTGTTGGAAACCAATAGGCACTGTTGACCTCGATTCCTGACTTCCAGCGATAGCGCATAGGCTTATCGCCTGCGCCCCACTTGTACACGCCGGTATCTATCAACATAAGCATTCCGGTTTCGGGGTGGGCATACGCCATCTTCACACGCAGTGTCAGACGGCTAAGACTTGGGTTACGCCGCTTGTCAGTGGTTGGCAATACCAACAACAGCCCTTGACGGATATTAGCGTAATCGTACCACATAAACACTCGTTGGTCGTAACCGGTAAGGCGCATAGTGTAAGGGTGGTAGCGTTGCCACTCGCGCTCTGTCATGTAGTCCTCGGTCATCATGTTCACTGACGTGCCTGTGATACCAACCAAGCCGTTCTCGGCAGTGTAGTACACGCCGCCGGCGAGCGTACACCAACCGAACGGAGACAATGCAGGATACCAATACTCAAGCTCTTTGACTGTCGTCTGTGCGTCGTCTCGCACATTAATGGTGTAGGGGTAGCCTACCGTACCGACCACATTGTCGAAGTGAGTGTCGCCCTCTACACGAGTCGTGTGCGAGGCGATGAATTGAATCTTGGACGGCAGGGTTACGCGTGTCGCAGGCCGGTAAGCGTGGGGCAGTCGGGGTTCTGATACCCAAAACTGATTGTTCGTCCACACGATAGTCTGCATATTGCGTGTGAGGGCCACGCCGTCCAAGCATTTGTTCGGCGGCAGATGGTCTTCCGTAGAAAGCACCTCGCCTAAATCCTGCGGACACTTGTCGTCGATAAACGTGTTATCGGCAATGACATCCTCGTCCACATAAAGCCACACGGCCTGACCGTCACTGGTGGTTGCGGAGCGATACCATCTGCGTTTCACGGCGTTCTTGGGTGGTGTATTCGTATCGACCACGATTGCCCCGTCGCCGTTCTTGATGTCAACCAAGTTTGACACAGGGCTTGGTGCGCTCTCTTCGCCGCACTCATTCACATACGTTACGCGGTAGCCTCGCACTTCGGGTGCGTCGCCCCAGTCGGAGCAGTCAGACGACTGTTCCATATCCGCGCAGCGGTCAGCCCACTTGGACACACACCCCCTGTTAGGGGCAACGGCGACAGTAGGTGCTTCGGCAGGCGGGTCGATACCAACCAACGTAGCCCCTGTGCCTGCGCGTACCATGCGTGAGGACAAGCGGTGCAACTGCCCATCACGGACGAACAGTACTGTGTCAGCCCCTGCGCTCTCGCGTGGGTCGCGCGCCCAATGCACATCTTCGGGGAAGCCGACCATGTAGTCGCCGACAGGGATTACCATCTTCGCAGAAACAGGAGAACCCCGCTCGTCAACCGCGTGGGCGAACAGGGCAGGGCTTCGGTGCGGGCGGAGCATACCGCCATACAAATCAACGTTCTCGGCAAGCTGCGCGTTCCGCGAGCCTAACGCCTGCGGTTTTACTTTGGGCAGCTCGCCGCCGAAATCCAAGAATCTCATTAGAAGTATCCTAACGCTACGACCCCGCCATTATGCACAAGCTCGATGACAGCCTCGGTGGAAGAGTTCGGGTTATTCATTACCAGCAGACCATTGTCGGGGATTTGCTGTCGCCCGCCCAACATCGCGCCATTCTTGCGTAGGTACACTTCGGCTTTTGCAGGTCCACCGATATACACTCGACCGTTGGAATACAGCAGCGAGAAAGAGGCCGTCTGACCTTGCGGACCGCGTGGTCCTACGATACTACCGGCGTTGAGCTTATTGCCATCAGTCAGAGTAACTTCCAAGTTACCGTCAACCACATTCATATCGGCAATACCGACACCGGCTACGGGTTTCCATGAGCCGATACTGCGCTTCACGCCCTCGCCGTTTGTGATGTACAGAGTGAACGTACCTGTGGCTTCATCGCGCTCCATGCTAATCGCGCCAGCGTCCTCGCCTTGAGGTCCTGGCGGGCCTTGAGGCCCAGGCTCGCCCTGGTCGCCCTTTTCGCCTTTCTTACCCTGCGGTGGGACAACCGTACCGATGGTATGCGCCTTTCCTTTACTGTCCGTCCACGTCAGCGTATTGGTGTCGTCAATAGAGATGCTTGTTACACTCACGCCATCTTTACCATCAGCACCGCGTTCGCCTTGCGGACCGCGCTTGCCAACACCAGCTTCGTCTTTACCTGAACCACAACCGCAGTCGCCGCCCATATTCAGTTTGGTGCAATCCAAACTAAGGGTATTGGTTTCGCAGTTATAGACCAACGGGTCTTCGACATTCAGACCAATCTCACGCGCCAGTGCCTGCACATATTCCCGACCGGAATCGAGATAAGTCACGCGGGCGTTACTGGAAATACAGTCACAAGGATTGGTGCGCTCAACAGTCAGGTCGTCGCCATCACGCGCGATAACGCGCATAGTCTCACAGCATTCGGTGTCGCACATCTTCACACTGACGAAGAAGTATTGCCCCTCTACCAAAGGAGGGAACGAATTGCCCTGATTACGCATCAGGTGCAGCACCGTGTCGGAAGACCCTAGAGGGTGCGACGTGTACCCATAACCCTGCTTATCGCAGGGCAGGGTCTGCAATCGTTGCTTACAGGCGTTCATGTTCTTCCTTAATCATCTGTTTGACGAGTTCACGCAGGATACTGGCGGTAACTTCCGAGCGCACACAACTACCAAAAGGGAATGAGGTTGCTGTCGTACCATGCTGACCGCGCTCGACGTGCAGGGTCAACGTGCCGGTGCGTTGCAGTTTTTCAGTGTGCGTGTACTTAACCACTTCGGTCATGTGGCAGGCGGAGATAATGATATAGGCGTAATCGCCCTCCCGCATCTTGTTCAGCTTGTCTGACAGACCATGCTCATTGGATACCACCAACGAGTTCGAGGTAGAGGCGAACGCGGCGGACAAGCGGCTGTCGATAAAATCAACGTGGGTTACTTGCATTTCTTCTCTCCATCTACGGCTGTGATACGACCATCTTCGCCGATTGTGATACAGGTGCTGCATGACAGGCAATAAGTACCGGCGGCTACGGTTGTCGGAGTTTGACCCAACGCGCACTGTTTCGTGTACTCGCAAATCTGTGCAGGATTCCACTCAATCTCAATGCAACTGTTTGGACTCCACGTCTGTGCCGTGGTGTTGTCCTGACCGCGAACGACGTGCAGGGTGTCGCCTTTAACCGCCATAAGTTTGACGTGTTCGTACTTACCATTGCTACGGATAGTAGCGTAACAGTAGTCGGTGTCGGGGAGACGGAAGCGCAGGCCCTCGCCAAAACCCAAAGGAATCTCGGTCGCCTCGGCAGTCAGGCTCTGTGCCAGCTTACCGTGACTAGACCACTTACTTACATTCAGAGCCATTATCACAACCTCCGCACTCCGCTTCGGGAGCAGTCTGTTCAAAATCAGGCGTAGCAACACAACCCTCACAATGCGGAGGTGCTTCACACGGCAACTGCGCCAGCTTAACTTCTTCTGTTACCATGCGTGTCCAACAGCCGCGTTTGCGGAATAAAAGGGTAAAACACTCACGGTCATTCACAACCACATCCGCCTCGTAGTAGCCGGCAGGCAGTTGCCTGAAATCTTCCGACCAAACGAAACACACGTTACCCCTATTGTCCGCGCGGGTCGGGCATTCTTCTACCAAGACGCGGCAGTTTCCCTGTCTGCGGACTTTCAGCCCGATGGCGTAAATATGCGCCGGTACTTTCGTGATGTCGCAGCCAACATACTGGAACAATGAGAAACAACGTTCGCACTCGTCGTCACTCAAGCACACCGCGTCTTTCGCACGGACTTTCGGCGGACACTTCGGTTCGCAGGGGTTGTTGCACGGTTGGCAGGTATCGACACAATCGAAGTCAGGCTTCGGCGCAAAGCACCCGTCATCGTCATGACAGGTCGGCTTGAAGTTATATAGGGTCGCCATACTTACCTCACAGGAAACAACCGCCGTGCATAAACATTGGTCGGTTGGTATGGTTTTGGAACTCTTCCGCGTGGGCGATGTTTATGCCACGCAGAAACTCTTTGTTGTAATACTGGGCGTATGCCGCCGACTGGCTGTCGTTTTCCATCGGAATCAGATACAGCGAAGCCAACACGCCGTTCAGAATATCGTTACGATACTTGCCGAAGAAGTGGTGCGGAATATCGCAGTCCTGCCCTGTCGGTGTCCACGAATAGACCACACAATACTTGCCGCTGCGTACACTGCCGCAACCCTCGAAAGAGATGGCGGGCTGTTCAAACTGAAGCTCTACCCAGTATCCGTTACCGAAGCGTTCTTCGGCAGGTGGCACGATACACCAATTACGGTCCAGCAGCGGGTGGCGGTCAGGGTCGTTGGTGGAATGCACAGATTTAATCTGAACGATAGTGCGACCATCAGGCAGGTCAATCACATAGTCATTCGTGCCACACTCTGCGTCAATATACGCTTCGTCTTTCAACAGGTGTGTCTCACGGAAGAACCGTGAGACTGCGTTGAGAATGGCGTTCTCGATAAAACTGCTGGGCATATTGGGGAACGTAACGAGGGCTTGATTCTTAAGCCAGTCAAACCAATTCATTTCTTAGCTCCAATCCTCAACTCCGGAACACGGGTAACGGCGTAGCGGTTGCTCGCCTGCTTCGCTTCCATACCCAACAGGGTAAACGCATTATTCCAGTGAACGGCACTGCGGTCGCGGGACGGTACGCTCTCGGTGTCAACACCCCAAGCGTAATACAACATAAGCTCGAAAATCACTGGGCGCAACTGCGAACCTAAATCCACATCAGAATCGAGGCTGTCAATCTTAGGCGGACTGAAGCACATCAATTCCAACGTGCCGGTCACGCCGTCAGGTACAGGTGGGTCAACGTACAAGATGTTGTTGTCGTTGGGGTCGTAGCTCCAACTGTCCATCTTGTAATCAGAGGACGAGGCTTCCGCGTGGCATTCCTTGCACCCTATCTTACCAACGAGGTGCAGTGCGTTCTTACTGGTTTGGCGTGGAAAACTTTTCACACGACCTTTGCTATCTGCTTGGCCAAGCACGGACGACACATCATGACACGCTTCGGGTACGGTTTGCAGACTGCCTGCTACCAATGGCATGGACGTGCGCTTGATAAACTTCTCGCGCTGGGCGTTCGCAACAATCTCCACCGCCAACCGGAAGTAGTGCAGTAAGTCATCTTCCGTCCAATGCTCGAACGGGAAATCAGGGTCTTGGTCCACCAAGTAATTGCTTACTTCCTCGACCAGTGCGCGGGGAGAAATCATTACTTACCTTTCTGTGAATTAGGCAACACCGCTTTCACGGCGGCCTGTGCCATCGGCACATGAGGCATAGCGTTCTGCGCGGCTACATCGGCTTCACGCTGGGCAACTGCGGCTTCCGCTTGTTCCAACGTTTCCACAACTTTATCTGAACCATCAGGGTTCAAACCTTGAGCGACATGGAACTTCGCCCATGACGCATTCACTTCTTCCTGTGTGTACAGCGGAGTCAGTCGCTCACGCGCTTGGTCGGAAAATCGACCACTTACCACAGGCAATGATACATAGCCGGTTTCATCGGCGTAGGCAATAGGGGTATTACTTGGCATTTTTATGTCCTTGTTTGGGGTATAAACGCCTTGATTTTAACGTACTAAAAACCCCACCGCAAGGGTGGGGTTTGGTTATAACGAGTAGATAAGATTACCACAATCCCACATTCGGGAAAATCCGGCGCGTTCCATGTTCTCGCGCTCGGTAAGGTTAGGGTCGAACCGGTCGCCCAACAGCTTAGGCAGTTTGTGTTTCTGGCAAGCATACCGGCTAAACGCCGTATCTCCGTTAAACCAAATATAACTAGGCTCGCTGTCTTTAATTAGGGTAAACCCTAATGCCTCATACATAGCCCCATCCGACCATCGTTTGTTCGCGTAGCTGACAATAGTACCACTATGCAATCTACGGAACTCGGCAAGTAGTTTACCTGCGCCACCTACAACCTGAACACCGCGCTTGCTCGCAAAGCGCAATAGCTCCCAGTCAAATTGCTTAGTGAATCGTGGTTTACCGAAAGTCATTACTGCCACCAACTCATCCTCGCAGCGCAGGCCCAGCTTCACGGACGACACGCAATCGCCTTGCAGGTGGCTGTCTTGCAAAAACTGACCGGCCTCGTTTCCGGTCAATACTACCAGTTTGCACTTACGCGCATACACTCGCCTGTCATATTTACCGAGTTTGCTGTTAATCATTGACGTAACCAGTTCAGGTTTGCGTTCCACCTCGTCGTCATTGAACTGCAACAGATGCACACCTTTCTCTTTAGCGAGTTCCAGCTTATCCACATGGTAAGTCTTATGCTTACTCTTGTCCTCTGTGTGCCAGTATCTACCATTCACTTCAACGCCCACGTGCCCGTCGATTAGGATGTCGATTTCTTTACCATCCAGCACGGAGCGATTGTTGCTTTCCGCCGATGGGAAAGCCCCTAACAGTTCGGCTTCAATCCCCGACCTGTGCGCTGCGGCCATGCACTTCTGACACCCCGTACCATCATACAAGTGATTATGTGCTGATACTTCAAACCCCCCGTGTACTGGGCATTTGACCTGTATTCTGTCTGATACACGCTCGAAGTCTGTATCGCCATATTCATACTTACCGCCATGCACACCGTGGGCGCGTTGTTCAAAACGCTCGAAGCCTAATGGTGCTACACCTGCACACACGGAGCAACCGCTACCACGCAAATGAGATACCGCGCGTTGCTCAAAATCCCCATGCTCTTTACAGGTAATTATTACTTTCTCTAACGCCCCAACATATTCAGTGCGCTCGTAGGAATAGCGATTACCATGCACTGCCTTTGCCTCTTTGATGAACTGCGCTGTGGTTTTAGTATTGTTTGCCGACCGCAAGCGTAGCCCACACTTCTTACAGCCTTGTCCTACCAAGTGGGAGTTCGGGGTCATAAGGAACTCTCCGTGTTCGGGGCATATGATAGTTACTTTCGTGCCAGTGTTTTTATATTCCACGAGGGAATAGTCATATTTGTCGCCGTGTACCGTTTTTGCCTTGTCGATAAACTCGGCGGTTGTCATTCTTTTAGGCATATCCACTCCGTATAAAAGTATATGACTTCACACTATACACGAAGAATAACCCCACCGCAAGGGTGGGGTTTGGTTATAACCGTCTAGGTTACATACATTCAGGGTCAGGGTAGGTGCTGTCGCAAGCAGGTTCGCCACAAGTGCAACCACGAACGTCGAGGAAGTCAACCACTTCAACGAACGCAGAGATACACGCAGCGTCGATACCACTACCATCAACAACGGTCATACGGATAGAACCATTGCTGCCCAAGTACGCACCCAAGCTGGTAATCGCAGTGGTTGCGCTGTCTTTCTTGGTAACTTTACCATCGCCGTCAGAATCTTTTTTGGTGCTGGACTTGGCGTTTACGGCTTTGCCGAACTCCAATACGGTGCGACCAATTACTGACAAGTCGATTTCTTCGGTTTCATCAACCAAGTTTTCGCCGTCATACAGACCGAACTTCACTTTACCGGCAGTGGTAATCGCGCCTTTTTCATCACGCGCACCTGCTTGTTTTTTGTTGTGAACAACCAACGCATCAACGCGGCTGTCAGCAGACAACAAGTGGGTGTGTACGATGTCGCCAGTGGCGAAAGAGCCTTCCATTTCACGGAAGCGTGTCCACTCGCCTGACGCGCCGTCATACTCGAACGGCACAACGAAGTGGCGGTTTGGCAAGTGGCCGGCGTAGCGTACCAATGGGTTGCTGTTGTCGGCAATACGGGAATGACGATAGCCTACATGACGGGCATCGCCACCCAAGAATAACTTGAATACTGTCATGTCAATGCTCCTTATGCGGCAAAGTCAAGAGTTGCGTACAGGGTAGTGATGGCTTCAGGATATAAAACCTTGAAGTCGTACACTTGCAATGTGCGCCAGAACTGACCGAAGTGGTTGGCAACTTTTTCGATATGTTCGTTTTCGGTAACTTGCATTACGAAACCAGTTGCGTCTTTGCGGCCTGCGAAAATGGTGTAAGCGATACGCCCACCCTCGTTGCGTTGCGGCATATTGTTCGAGAAGATAATCTCGAAGCCCAACACGTTAGGGATTTTAGTACCCAAGATGATGGACTGTGAAGTACCGGCGGCGCAGGCGTTAGTCAGGATTGGGTTGGCGAAGAACAAGTCCATTGCTTCGACCGGCAACACAACATACAGACCATTGGTGTCCACGTTTTGCTCGGACAATACGGTACGCATTTGAGACAGGTAGCGAACGATGTTGTCTTTAGTCAGAACAACAGGCGCACCAGCCGCACCAAAGTCAAAGGCGTGAGAACGACGACCGGCTTTGCGACCACGGTTACAAGCGGCAGCGGCCAAAGGCACTTCGGTCAACACTTCAGTGTCGATGCGTTCGGCCAGTTTTTGGGTCACGTCGGCTTGGTATTCTTTCAGCAACGCAGGCAGTTCGTCGATAGAACGTGAATCCAGTTTGTCCAACTTGATGTTGGTGTACAACGCACGGTTCACATTCATTGTGATAATGCTGGTGTCGAAAGTAGAAACTTCCAACTCCATGTTTTTGATGTACTCAAAGACTTCGGCTTCAGGAGCGCGGCGGAAGATAACCTCGTCGCCCTTGTTGCGGATTTCTTTTGGCACAATGTCTTGGCTGGTAATCAAACCGCTCACAGTCATTCGATTGAAGCGTTTTAAGAAGCCAGCCGCATATACTGGTTTAGTCAGCGCAGACACCAACTGTGGGTAGCCACTCGCCGCTGCCAGCAAAGGTTTGCTCTGTACAGGCATAATTTTACCTCATGTTAAAAGAGTGTTAGTCCATTACCGCTACACCGTTGAGTAGCGCAGTGTTCCAAGCGTCTTCGTATTTAGCGAATTGCTCAGGCGACATTTTGCCATTGGAGAAGTCTTGCAGGGCGCGGTTATACGTTGACAATTTCATGCCACGTTTTCCTTTAGGCTGGGCGGCGGTAGCCTGTTGGGAATAGTTGATTGCATTGCTTCGGCCAGGCGCGGTCAGTTGCTGTTGCGGAACAGCTTGTGCAGGTTTGAAACCTGACAATAAATCGACAACGGCATCTACGTTGCCTGCGGCTTCTGCATTCTGTACCAAAGCAGCGCGGGTCAAACCACCGGTGTTCGGTACAACTGCATTGTAATACTGTGCATATTCAGCAGTGTTAACAGCATCACGCAACCACGGTAATTTCGCTGCGATGGCTTGGTTGTACTGCTGACGCGCATTGAGGGCGCGGAGTTCTTCTTGCTGTTGCACTTGGGCTTGAAGCGGTTGAACGGTCTCGTCGAACTGGCGGGCCAAAGGATTCAGACGTTCGGCTTCAAGGCGTTTGGCAATCTCGACAGCTTTACGCGCGGCAATCGCTTCGATAACAGGCAGCGAACCGGCGTAGGCTTCAAGTTGCTCTTTAGGTAGTTCAGGGATTTCGATACCCTCATACCACGGTTTTGCTTCCGTTTCGGTAGGCTTCTGCTCATAAGCGCGAAGTTTCGCTTCCAACTCGGCTACGCGGTCTTCATTCGATTTCTGCGAAGCGGCAAACTGTTGTTGCAACAGTGCTTGATTTTGTTGGAGCAGGGCCGCGATTTCCGGAGTGATGGTCGGTTGCTGGCGTGGTGCTTCGGTTTGCTGTGGCGGGTTTGCCGCAGTACCTACATCAATATTACCATCATCGGCAACGTAATCACTTATATCGTCATAGATTTCATCGTCTGCGGGCAGGATTTGTTCCTGTGCAGGCGCAGGTTGTTGCTCCGGCGCAACGCTTGGCGCAGGATTTTGCTCTACCACTGGGGCGGCTGTGGGGTTGATACCGGCGGAAGCCAACGCTTCTTCGATACCAAAGTATGAATCGGTAGGCATAGGTTATTTGTCTCCAGTTTCTAAAAGGTCAATGACTTTCTTCAACATGACAACCTGCCCACGTTGGTGGTCGTCCGCTGTGCGTGTCTCATACAACTCACGCTCAATTACCAGCTCTTGTTCGAGCAAAGTAATCAAAGCCTCAAAGTCGCGGTTTGAACGCAGGCGAGACAACCCATCACGAGCGGCAGCTTGGTCGTCGGAAGAAATAAGTCCAAGTCGTGTACGATGATTCATATCATTTCTCGCAAGATGAAATGCGGTCGAAGTACAGGGCTGCTGTATCGCTTACCACACCATCAGGATAAATACGGTAATAACCCGCCATGTCAATCATGACTGGGTTATGGTTCATGTCGAGTGTGATGACTTTGCCGCATGGAGAGAAAGGAATGTCCTTTGAATCTTCCATAGCGCACTCGCTGTCAATGACGCGGTGGACGATGAATTTATCGCCCTCTTGCAGGTCAACACCGGAGACCACCACGGCACGGCATGGGGTCACTAAAATAGCTTCAGGCTTCTTCATTCTAATTCCACCTTACCCGTGAACAGGGTTTCCAAAATGTCCTTAACCGCAGCGACACGCATACGGTTCTCTTCGGAGGCAGTCTCGGTCTCGTTGACTACGCGGCTGTCGTCCAGCACTTTCAACAAGATTTCTTTAATCGGCGCAGCATACGCCGAACGCTGAAAGCCCATCAAGGTACTGGCTTCCTTGCGACTCAACTGAATCGCACGGCCTGTACTTTCGGGCAGGTTAAGACGGTTCGCACTCATGCTACACCTTACTCAAGTAAATGGAGGCGAAGCTGTCAGTGACAGGTTCTACCATTAATGTTAAGTCAATCACATCGCCTATCGCAAGCGATGCAGCCTCTTGTTTGCACACAGTTATATCATAAGTGCCTGCCGGTAGCAAGTGAGAAGCCCCGCAGCCCAAAGGGAACGGGTACTTAAACTCACTCACATCACAACCGCTAGGGCATTCTACCACGCGTTCGACTTTAAGCCGGACACAGGGCGTACCCTCGTCCGATGTCGATGTATGCAACATAAACGGCGTAGTCACAGGGCCGATACGCACAGGCATCGACTCCTCGATGTGTGGATACAGTTTCGAGGAAGAACCAACCTCAATCGGTCGGCCCTCCGCCACCATAGTGATAACGGTCGAATCACATTTAGATGTAATCATAATTAGCCTCCGTTGGCGGCAGCAATAGCCGCTTCAGCATTAGGGCTACGCCCCTGTAAATCAGGAACGCCACTGGCTGGGTCTTGTGGCATAGGCTGACCTGTAAGCTCGCCGAACGCTTCTTCACGGTCGAAGTCGGGGAAGATACCATCGGTGGACAAGCCCTTGTTCTTGAACATGGTGTACAAGATACGTTGCACCGCTGTAATCGGAACGACGGGCTGTTGGGTAGCTGGGTCAACCACACCGACCATACTGGAGATGGATTGCAACGCCCATTCTAGGTCGCCGTTCTTACCCTCTTGCTCCATCAAGCCGGACACGCCACGGGCGTACACGCGGATGTCGCCACGGATGTCAGGGTCGTTACTGGTACGAATCTCGTAGTTGATAAACTCTTGAACCACCGGTTCAATCAGCCCCGATTCAATCATACGCAGTGCCTGCTTAATGGCTTTGGTGGACTGGTTCAAAATGATGGACACACCACCGGCGGTACGGCCAAGCGTACCCAAGCCCTGCGGCGAACCAAACGCCACACGCGGGATACCAATCAGCTCGTAGCCGTAACCCATAAACTTATCGAACAAGGCGACAAGCTCGTTGGACAGCGACGGTACGGTATAGAACCGGTATGCCGGTGCGCCGCTACCGAACGTATCTTCCTCTACCACACGGATGGTATGCGGGATAATTGCGTTCGGTGCGTGGCCGTCTTTGACCGCGCCCTTGCGTACCTCGCCGATAGGACCACTGGAATACTGCATATTGCGCACCAAAGCACGGACGGAGGCCGTACACACACGCTGCGTATCGCGCAGCTTCATCGCTGGGGAAGCCCCCCAAAACGAACTCGGCACTTTCTCGAAGCAGGCTTTGTAGAACGGACGGCGGCCCAACGGGTCAGGGTTCAGCAGGCACTTAATCACGCGACCGCCTACCACCCACACCTCTGCCTCGGATGCGCCGTGCATTTCCTCTTCGGCGAACTGGATACCATACTCGGCGAGCAGGTCGTTGCGGATACGGCCATAGTAGCCCAATGCGTCAAACGCATCGAGGTCGGTCTTATCCCCGATGTCGGTGTCGGAGATGTCGTCATCATCCACAGAACCATACGGTAGGGGTGCGCCGTTCGGGTTCGCCTCGAACACTTCGGCAATCACATCCTCGTCATAGCCTGCGGCACTGCCCAACTGGAGCAGCTCGTTGCGTGTCAGGCGACGGCGTTCAATGACGTAATCCGCAGACTGAATGTCGGTTGCATAAGGGGCGGGGAAGAAGTCGAACGGGGAAATGTTCTCGACCTGACGCACGGTCTCGGTTGTAGGCGACACGGTTGTACCATCCCAACGCATGACGGTGCGGGTGTTTACCGCAGGGGCTTTCATAATCGCCGCTGGGTAAATGCAGAAGTGGTCGATGAAGTCGATAAACTGCGCCTCCCAGTCTGCGTCGTACAGACGGTCGGCAATGATGGTACGCAGTCGGTCCGCTGCCACACTCGCCTTGCGGTTCTCTTCGAGCTGTATAGCTGCCCGCATCTCGGACACTTGGGCGCGTACTGCATTAACGTCGCCGCCGTTGATGGCGATGAATGTCTCAAGGTCGCGTTCTACTTTCTCCAGCAGGTTCGCTTCCACGTCTTCCGGTAGGTCAACCACCGGTGTAGCGTTAATGGTGTAGGGCTGTGCGGTCGAGCCGACGAAGATGTCGCGTATCAGACCAACAATATTCTTCACGATGGGGGAACTAATATCCATAACGATGTCAGGCCCGTCCCCCGCAGGCGCAGTTAATGGCTGCCCATTCATCAACTTGAGGCAGTCCATCATATCGTTATAGTGGGGCATCTTGGCTTCACGAGCCTTACGGAAGCGTGAAACGACCATATCGCCCAGCGTGTCAATAAGGCTCTCGTCCATACTTAGCCTCGTGCAGTGCCGTTGGACGCGCAACCGGTGCGTTTACCGTTGCAACGTGCTTTCTTGGTAGTCATGACGACCTCCTTTGGTTGTGGTTAATCAAACAGTGTGAACCCCATGATACCAAAAAATAACCCGACTGTGGAAGTCGGGTGTCTCAAACCTGAAAAGGATTTAGATATGCAGTCCTCATGTTACAAAAAAGAAGCCCGCCTGTCAAGGCGAGCCGAGTGTTGATTTTAAAGAATGGATGAGCGCGTATTGTACCAAAAAAGAAGCCCACCGTACAAGGGTGGGCGCAAGCCGTTGGTTTGCGGATTAGACCGTCAGGGAGTAAAAAATGAGCGAAATCAGAAATCACAACGACTATGCCATACTGTTACTGTATCTGTCAACACCACTCTATCTCTGTCTCATACTGCGTCACGTCATCGTCGCCGGTGGACATGACTAATAACAGCCCAAGGGCCATGTAATGCAGGGAGTCTGCCAAATCGCTGACCCAGCCGACGTGGGACTTGGTAGGTGTGTCTGCGGTGCGCCCCCCGCTGCGGTTCTCGTAGATGTAGTCCGCTGCCAGTGCCTGAATGAGGAAGCGGCAGTTGTCGCGTATGAGCAATCGCGGCTTGCCGCCCGTACCGAGTGATGACATGAAGCTGCGCACCGCGGCGAGCCGTGGCTCTAGCTTGTTGCTGCGTGTCGGCGCGACGATAGGCACACCCTCTTTGCGAAGCACGTCGAACGGAGACAGGTTGACGTTCTGACCCCCGACCATACCGGCTGGGTCGCCGTAGGCCCTGACGCATATACCGTTGGGGTAGTCCCGCTTGAGCGCAGGCCGCACCGTAGAGCGGTAGAGCTGCTCGACGCTCATATCCTCGCCCATGAACTCGTCCAGTACCATGAGTGTACCATCCGACAAGAGTGTGCCGACGATGCAGACCGGTGTGCGCCCGAAGTCGAATGCAAGGTAGTAGTCGCGCAGCTCTTTGGTATTGACCCGCTCGGCGGGGAACGTATGCACGTCCCGATGGAACTCAGGGAATACCACCTTGCCGTGTTTCACATCCGCGAACTCGCCCAGCACATAGCTCTGAATCTTACCCATGTCGGGGTCGGCGAGCATGGCGTAGTAGTAGCCGTACCCTTGAGCGAGGTTCTGAATGTTCTCCGCCTCCGGATTGGGCAACCACTCGTCGTTGGGGTCGTGGCTGTTGGGGAATCCCGCAGGGGGAATGAGGGCCGGCGGCTGCTTGAACATCTCTACCAACTTCTCGACACCCATCTCACGCGCCACTTTCTCGAACTGTGCGTCGCGCTCGCCGAGATACCATTTGTGCAACCATGAGCCTTTGACCGGACCGTTGAACACACCGATGATACCCGTCCTATCGACCTTACCTTTCGTACCACTGGGGTAGCGACCGAGACGGCGCACCAAAGCGAAGACCACGCTCTCCGGCATCAAGTTCAACTCGTCACACAATACCATTGTAGGTTCAGCACCCAAGAGCTTGTCCTGCGCGTCCTCACTGTCGAGGGCGAGGAACTGCACCTCCATGTCGAGAGCCGTACCATCTTGCAGCCGTGCGCGTACCCTGCCGAACGGCTGGCTGCCCTCCGTGACCTGCAACAGCGGACCATACATATTCTTCATGGACGGAATGGTGTTCGATTTGAGCAGCGCGTAGGTGTTGCGTACCACCAAGGCGCGGAAGTAGCGGGTGTTATCCAAGAGCGAGGGGGTCTGAAGCAGCGCGGAGCGCAGTAACTCCATGATTGCCCAAGATGTCTTCGCACTTCCTGCCGGACCACAGGTCAAACGGATTAGTGCTTTAGAATTAGATGCACGGCACAGGGTGGGGTACTGGTCCAATGCGAAACCGATATTAAGGCTGCTCATGTTCGATGACCTCCATAGGGGTTAGTTGGGCGACTGATGGGGGTGTCATACCACTGCCGAAGTTGACGTTGAGTACCATACCGCTGAACTGCTGCTCGTTGCGGGGTTTGATGTCGGCGATTTCGGCGATAGCGGCCATAGCTTTGAGCTTGTCAGAGGTTTTTTCTTTGGTGCTGCGGGAAAGCTCGAACAGGTCGCGCAGGTTGGATTCCGACATCAATTTAGCTTGGGCGCGTAGCAGGTCTGTTCTACCATCGCCTATCTTGTCTCGGTGTGCCGAGACACGGGAGCTGAAGTCGGGGTCGTCGAGAAGTTTTTTGATGTCGGAGGGCGAGAGGTCGTAGGCTGCGCCGATTTCCTCTTCGCTATATAATCTGTTGGCGGTCAGCACCGCGAGGTCGCGGGCCAAAGAGTCTAAATCTATTGTCATTGGGATACCATCATGGACGGAAAAGTTTATCAGGGGGTCACATTCCCTCCTTATACCACACATGGGGACGGCTGCGTTTTTACCAACTGCACGTTCTTCGCGCCAAACGATTTCGGTAAGGGGTGCGTCTTTAAAGATTGCAACTTCGAGCGTTGCTGTCCACCTTATTATAATAACCGCTGGAGCAAAGTCGGCGAGGCCGGTGTCGTGGACGGAGGGTACTGGGACTATGTTACGTTTGGAAAGGATACCACACTCAAGAGCGGAGGGGGAGGTTCGTATAGTATGGAAGAGGGTGTGACCAAAGACGCTGTGGCTAAGACCAGTGGTAGGGGTATTGCAGTTGAGGGTTCGGGCCATATCGTTACCGGCAAGTCGGTGTTGAAAATGGGCGACGCTCTGTGCGAGTGCGAAGATGAATGGGATAGAGAAATATATGAGAAAGGGTATCTCGGACTGGATGATGCGGGTGCTAAGGTTACCATCGGGGAGGGCAAGTGATGGAAACATACTTTACTAAAGTGAACGTGCAGGCTGACAGGTATATAGTTGAGGCAGATAGGCCTACCATCATTATTGAGAATGAAGAGGTAGATGCGAACGACGGATGGGTTAAATCAAATGACGCGGCCAGTAAGGTAAGGTACAGACTTGACGATGACTGCTCATGTGGATAGTATGTCGCTGTCGGCGACCAATGCAGCGGGCGGCACTCGTGTCATTGGGGTAGGTTGCCGATACTACACCACGCTCCGGCGTGGTGTTTTTATTTTGGTGTTCCGCGCAGCGGAATGCCTTAACGCTGAGTGCCGAAGTAGTAACCTGCGGAGCAGCCTTAACGGAAGAACCTACGTTATCCATATCATCGTCGCCGTCCTTTGTGGATAAGAGGGGGATTATACCATCTCTGCTATCGTTGCGTACAAGAGGGGGATTATATTGCCGATGTGGTCGTTGCCACTTTTTGTGGGGCGTTGTGGATTGTGTGCGACTACCCTTTTCTCTGACGGGGGACGGCATCGCTCCCGTGTTCCAATAGGGGGGATATATAACGCCGTCTTTATCCGCCATCAACAAAATTTACACCGCCCTGCTCCGACCTCCATCACGCGCCGAAAAATAAAACGGCTTTAAAAATAAAACGGCGGAAACGAAGAGAAAGTAAAATAAGATTGCGGTTATTTTACTTTGCATATATCCTACACGTTATCCAACGTCCACAATATATACCCTATCTTGCACAATGCCCAATCGATACAAAAGCCGAATTATATAATGCCGTGCTTATACTCAAAAATCATTAACATCTATAATGAAAAACAAGAGAAAAAATCGCGTGTCAAAAATAAGACGGCATTTACAAATAATCGGCGTTTTATATGACTAAAATCACTAAATAAGCATCCGATTATATAAAATGGCATTTGCTAACAGGCGATTTAGCAGATAAAGGCAGGGATATAATGTAAGTAAAGAAATGTTAAGACGTTATAAGAAGCCTGATGTAGCATAAGACGGTCTATACATAGGACGGTCGGTATATATGACGGTCGGTATATATGACGGTCGGCATATAAACTAGCGTTTATTAACGGCGGACTTGTAGTGTTAAATTAGGTTAAGTCATTGAATTTAAAGGGAAAGGTTAAGTTGTTGATTTTAAAGGGAAACGAAAATTGGCCATGTTCAGAAAATCAAATAAAAAGGGGGTTATTTTAGGGCGGAATAGCGGGCGCGTTATGTAATACCATGATTTGAAAGGAAAAAAAAGAGAAAAAAAGAATAGACAAAATATATATAATAATAATAATATTATTATTTATTTATTTAACTTGTTTGGTTTTTTTTAACCGTCGATTTTTTTTTTTGAAAAATTTTTTTCATCTTTTGCGATGGTCAAAATGAACCACTAGACAGCTTTTTTATCCCCCCTTTTATCCGTTTTTCGTTCATTCCTAAACAAACATTTCTTTACACATTTCCTTACATATCTTAATCAAATAAGCCTTGACTTATTCCCCCGCCGTCCGTATAATTCGATTCAACAGTTAAGCAACGGCAAACGCTTTGCTTAGTCATTAGATGGTATTTTTACGCCGTCTATTCCGCTCTTTAAATTTTTAGTTTGCAAGTCAAAATAACTCTTGACTTATACGACAAGCTAGGTTATAATGCGTTCACTAAATAACTCGCTCTTTAACTGATTGCTTGTCATAAAGCCTGATTTATATCATAGGCTAATATTGATTAACCCTATTATGCGTAAATGTTCGCATAAAAAAGGCGCGGGAAATAACTTGTCGCATAAAAGCGCGGTTATCGCTACATATATTAGTTATGGTATTATTCACGCCTTATAAATAAGTAGATTAAAATTTTCCTTGACAAGCTAAAATAAAGCGGTTATAATGACATCATATCGTAAAAACTAGGTATCCAATCCTAGCAGGCGTTATAACCTGTAATTATGACTAGTCGGTGCTTTCGGGCATTGATGAACGCTCCTTAACAACTTGGACAAACCCCATCATGCGCGTTTAGTGCGGAATATTCCGCCTTGACAGCAAAACAAGACAGACAGCCCGTAAGAGTATTGCGTTGGTATAAAGTGTGGAATGGATGAAATAAGCCTCTTCCCCTGTCTGTCCTCAGAATTACGGCATATAAGTCCGTAGTGTATGCAAGAAAGCTAGTATGATGGTATAGCATGCAAAGGTCAACATGGAACTATTGCGCCCACGCCGTTTACGGCGTGGGCATGCTTAGGTTATTGATACAAGCCGTCAAGCAAGACGGCTTCAGTGAGTAACCTATTATCCTAAAGGACAGAATCATGAAGAAACATCAAATCCAAGCTATTGCCAAAATCCGTAAGCTCCTGACTGACAACCTGCATACAGGCTGGGCGATGGTAGATACCATCAAAACCAATCTAGACGACACTATGTCCTATGAAATGGAAAACCTCATGGACGATAGCCGACAAATGGTACAACGAATCCGTATCTATGATACCGCGACTGATGATTATCGTGAGTTTACTGCACCTTACATTATCTCATCGGCTGATTTCCGTTTTTCTGATATTGGTTTGGACGAAACTGTTTTCCGTTCCGACCCACGATTGGGATATGGTATCAATAACCAATCCCGAATAGGCGCGAAATCCGCTTGGATTGTGGAATACAACACCGCCGAACACGGCAGGTGGTTTGTATTGGTATCATATGACACCGTGATTGGTGCGTGCCGTGTTGGTTGTGGGCGCATCTATCTGACACCGAAAGCGCGGAAATACTCAACGACAACCAACCGTCATATTTCCGCGTTCAAAGAGTTTATCGACACCACCATCGAAGCGCGTTCGTTCTTTGAATACGCCATGTTCTAACCCTCACCGCCCTGTCCGACAGGGCGGTACAATGCGAGGAATATTAAAATGGAATTTATCAAATATAATCAGCTATTAAAAATCCGTGTGGAATACGACACTGACAGCGGATGTATCGCCTTCAAAGACTTTATCCAAGACAGTGGTATTGAACATATCGGGGAATGCGCCTATGCCTATTTCCCAAACGAACCGCGATGGACTGAATCCGAAATCAATGGTATGACAGAAGAGGAACGCCAAGAATGGCGCGATTGCCTTGATTGGGACTGGACACGATACACCCTTGCCGATGTGTCATGGAAAGAATGGTATGAAGTGGCGCAAGAAGAGGAACTCTTGCCGTATCGCCACACCGCGCGTGGCCATTCTCAAAGCGATGGGGTGTATCTGTATCTATTAGGTATGGACGAACACGAAGCCGAAAGCATAACCAAAGAGTTTGAGCAGTATGCCTATGATTGCCCCTACCAATACTCCGTTGAGCTTATCGACTGCGAAACAGGCGAAACCATCACTGATGAATCTTTGGGCGGAATCTATGACGCTACATTCGACCTGCGCTATCTGAAATGTGAGCTGTTCGGCTTCTTCATGGCTGGTGTGCGCTACGGACGACAATAAAAGGAAACCTATCATGTTGAAAGAATTAATCCAAACAACCGAGCCTAAAATTTATATCTCCGTGTTTGATGATTACGCGGATTGTTCAGATGATGAAACACCTATGCGCTATTGTTCAGTCCAGTGGGTGTGGCAAGATTCCGCCGATAACTGGGCATGGTTGGAAACAATGGGTCTCATTAACGAACCTGACGATGACGGCCATATCGCTATTGAGTCCATCGCTTATGACTTTTCCGACTGCACAGGCGGATTCAGCCGTGAGATGACGAAAGAGGAAGAGTGGGAGCTTGACGATGCCATGAGTGCGAGTGCGAGCAAGTACAGCCCCTTGTTTTACCCTTATAACATGGAGATTTTGTGATGGATACTATTGAAAAACTGGTTGACCTTTTGGAAACCCAAGAACCTGAATGTGTGGTAGCTGTAAACACCGCCCATACCTATGAGGATGATGAGGGGCAAGACGTAGAATATGCCTGCGATGTTACCCTGTATTGGGGCAATCGTGAGTATCAAATGTGTGTTACTGCGCCATTGTGTCGGATTGGTATCCCTGAAGAGGGTAAAGTCTATGACATTAGCACCCTGTATTGGGGCGGTACGTCCGCTGATTGGGATTACTACATCAATGTAGCTGGGCTGTCTGAAGATGAAGAGATTGCCTTGCACGATATGATGGACGACAAGATGGCGTGGTATGACCCGAAACAAAGCGGATATACCATTACTATTGAACATTACTAAAGGATAGTAAAAAGTTTAGGGGAATAATATGAAACATTTGAAAACCCATTATCCAAACGTGATTATTGGTATCTTAGACACTGAACCTTATGGCAATGAATATCCATGTGAGCTGGCCGTTCACTGGCCGACCTATGATATTGAAGCCACTGTCTGTGGGTACATTGAAACCGACCAAGATGGTAACTTTGATTTGAACACTTTTACCTATGGGCAAAGCCTGACTGACAGCCGTATGGCCGACAATGACAACTGGCATAGCGACTGGGGAATGGAAATCAGTATTCCCGACGGTGTGGACTACACCGCTGACGATGTTGGTAAGGCTATGTTAACCATCATGCACCGATTGACACTCGCGCGTATTGAACGCGCATAAAAGGCAAACAACCATGAACAAATTAATCGAGTTCCTGCATGACCCTGAAGCCAAAGGCTTGATTCTTGGTAACAATGGTTTCCGCGCCGAACGATACACCTTTGATGCCATTGGTATATGGTATGAGGGCAAAGTGATTTGCAAGATTGAGCGTGGTGTTTTGCAACATGACCTGCGTATCTTACCGCCTGATAGTGCCGATGTGTGCAAGCGTGTGACTGAAGTGTTGCACTTGTTAGGCTTGACCGCCTTGTCTGTCAAATGGTTTAACACCCGTGCGCAAATTAAGCGCAAACACAAAGGCCGTCCAGAAGCTGGAATGGGTATGACTGGAACTATTGAATTGAAAGTAACCGTATGAAACCAACTACATACACTATCCCTGTTAAGTTCGACATTTGGGATACCCAATATACCATTACCGACCATGGCGACCGCTTGATTATTAAATGCCCATGCCGTAAGTACGAGCGCGGAAACAGCCAGTCGTGGGGATTGGGGCGTTACACCGAGACTGTAACTAACCTTAATACCATCGCCCTTATTCGTAAAATGGTTGAGTGCGGTGGGGCTGGCCTACTGTCAAAAAGTAGTATGGCGTGTTTTAGTGTAGAGGACGTTATTTTTGGTATTCCAACCGCTTATGGTTGGACACCGGAGGATTTTGAATGAAAACCAAAGAGATGACAGAAGTCCGCGCATGGATTATGTTCCCCGAACTGGCAACGCAGACTTGTAAATATATCCCACGCAATGCCCTGTTCCGCAATCCGTCCCTCATGCTACATGGCAAGTGGCCTGAAGAGAGTATTCGCCGGTATTGCGTGGCACAAGCTAAGAGACAGGGATACGACCGCGAAATCCTTGATATTGAGTATATCTACAACGACGGCACAGGCGACAGCCTGACCGTGCAACTTTGAAGAAAGGGTGCAACCATGAATCCAATTAAACGTGTTAAGTACCCGATTGTCCAGTCAATCAAAGTTCACGAGAATGATATGGCCACAGCCGTAGTCCATTTGCCCTGCGACAATGCGACTAGAAACGCCTACCACGAGAAAGCTATGATAATTCATGCTGGCGGTTTGGAAGAGTTGGCCTATCGTGTGTATAAGGTAATCGAAGCATTTAAAGTTGAAGTATGAGCGACTAAGAGGAAACACAAATGAAACCTATTATTTCACTTGAACGCCGAGATGCAATCTTGGCGATGGAAAACAAACGAACGCAAATCATCTGCGCCTTGATGGAGGGCAACCACGTTGACGGCTTAGATGAAATCTTACGCCTTGTTGACCGCCCTGTCGGTACGCACGAAGAAATCCGCAATGCCCCCGAAGACCGCCACGTTAACGCCATTAGTGCATGGTATGACCTGCTTGCCAGTGCCTGCCGATGGGTGCAAAACATTGGTTTAACCATGACCGACCATGTGCCTGTCTATTGGTTTGACGAACAAGAGCAATCAATCCAGTGGACATACGCAGACGAGCTTGTGTTCTGCTTGGACGAGCAAGACGTGGAGTATAAAGGCCAGCAACTGTTTGCAAGTGCTATTGATTACTTCGGTATTGTGACTACCGAAGAACTGCAAACCGCTATCCTTGAATGCGAAGTAGAAGAAGCCAAGCGGTTGATGGAAGTGATTAAACAAGCTATGAAAGACTATATCTAAAATGAAACCTGAAATCTTTAACGAAGTAGAAGCACAACTGATTAACGCCTTTGCCGATGGTATCTTGGACGGCGTGTCCACTGCTGATATGCACGACACCGTGTACAACCAAGACAACACCTACATTCACACTGCCGATGCGAAACGCGACCTTGAACAGATTGGTACGTTCAACGCTATCCGCACCGTGATTGACTACGAGCAAGATAACTTCGGGCAAACTACCCCTGCCGAGAATTACGGCAACCCATGCTGGGTGGCTGACATGGTGGTCTATATCTTGGGCGAAGCCCTGATTTACCATGTGTTCGGCGCTGATGAGGACTATCAAAACGATAGCGACATCACGCCTGAAATTGCTCAACGGTACAGCATCATGCTGGACGAAGTACTGACCGCCGAGCCTGACTTGGTAGACCACCTGTGGCAAAAACTGTAAGAGAGGAACATCATGTACAACTACGAAGAACAACTGGCAAACCTGTGCGATATGCGCAAAGCAATTATCGATGGCCTGTCTGCACTGGGGCTGGATGCGCACCAAATCTACGACCGAGTGCAAACACCATACACCAATAGCGTGTGCGAGTATATTGAGGATGCCACCACGCATTATGATGCTGTTATTAAGTGTATGCGCCAGCTTGCGGATATGGGGATTGCCCCCGATGACGACACGACACAAGTGTATTACTTCGACTGGGAAGAGGGTGTGTGCGAGGAGACAGTGCAGATGTTGACGTTGTATAGCACCCCCTATCAGGGGCAACAGTTGGTAGATAGCGTGGACGAAATTATCCCCGTTATCCTGAAGCCTTTGATGGACGAGGCTATCGCAGAAATGAACGCATCTAATATTAATCAGTTGGCCGAAGCTATGGTCTATGTGATTGGTATGTCAATCAAACAGGAGCGTGAAGATGGCTGAATCAATCAAGGCCGTGAGCCAAGTGACAGGAATCAGTGTGTATAAGCTGAAGAAGATGTTGGCACAAGGCGACATCACGCAAATCACTGTGGCCGATGTGTTTGAAGCCCAACGCCGTCAGTCCATGCGTAACGCACGGCTGACGGCGGGCGAGGTGGTGGCCTATCTGCGCCATGACGAGGGCGCGTATCGTGAAGCCCTTGCCTGTGGCGCAATCATGCCACTGGTTGATGGTAACTTCGCGGGCGATGATGTGGTAAACCTGACACCACACCGACACGCCCTGCTACCGCCACACCCTGCCTACACACCGACACGACCTGAGCCGAACCTACCAATCGTGTGGGGCTTCGTGACCAATGCTTCTCAGTGGCGGTTCGACCGTGCATTTGAAGCCCGACTGCAACAGTCGGAGTTTTGGACGCGCACCGAGTCCGGCTTCCGCGCCCCCGATGGCATTTATAGCAAGCCTCAAACACGCGGTATCCGCAAGACCATGCGAGCCAGCCGACTGGCTAACGCCCCACTGTATGCACCCGACGTGGTAGCGACACCCACAGGGCAAGCCGAGCGCATCAAGGTGCAAGGTTTCACAACCCCTCGCGCAACAGTGGTTAACCTGTCCGTGATGGACGACTACGGCGTGTGGGCGCACTCGCACGGCGTGTACAACGCGCCGGAGGCTTGGGATAAAGCCCTGCAACGCGCCGTCAACGCATTAGGCATGGCGTTGGCAATGTCCCCTACCGATACCATAGATACTGTGTTGGATTGCCTCGCAAGCTGGCTGGACACTGCTGTGTAAAACATATTGACACACGAGAGATTCTCTCGTAATATTAGATTAAACCTTAACGGAGTAAACCCAATGGTAACTTTGACTAAAGTATTAGACCCGCAATCCCCAATTACTACTGAAACCCCTGCTGAACTCGCTCGCCAAGCGGTTGCCAAGTTCCGCGGCCAGTGTAATGAGGACGTATATCATGCGTTGTTGGGTATTATTGAATCCGAATCTGCCAAAGGCGCGGTTGGTCTCAGCTTGTATCACTGCGATGACCGCAAGTGCGATGCTGTGGCATTGCGCAATAGACCAACTGCCTATATTAATGATGCGGCTATTGTCGATATTAATATTGCCTCACTCGTGGACACCGATAAACTGGTAGAACGCTTAAAGGCCGACGGCTTTGATGTTGTAGTTATGAGTAGCGACAATTTCGGAACAATCATTGACATTATCTCTTGGGAGTAAACCATGAATGATGAAAATGTAGAAAGTCGTTACGCCAAAATCATGGCGGTAAAAGAAGTGTTCAGCACCCACCCATACTGGCACACCAGCAACTACCCCTACCCACATGAGAACGTCTTGGCTGATTGGTTTGATGTGGTAGTCAACGACCAACCTCCGCCACCGAGTGTCCGTGCAATGTGCGAGACCATTCACGATGAGACCGACGGCGTGTCGGCCTACGACCTCGAAGATGCCCTCGATACTGACGGCGATATGATGTACACCCTGACCGAGCAGTATGAGTTTTGCAATCCGTATCTGACCCTCGAACAGAAGTACACCGAGTACGAAGCCCATCTGACAGAGTTTGTTAAATATATGAAAGAGCAATCATGAAATACGCAATCCGAACTATTCTCGCCGTTGCCGCTATCGGTGGTGGCGTGTACGCCATGAGCAGTAACAGTGGTATGCCCGACCACCAATGCGCCCAACGTGTCGCCGAGCTTGAGAACCAAGTGGCAGTGTACGAGCAAGCCCAAGTGATTGAAGAACAGTACGACAAGCTCGATGCGATGGAGCGTGTGCGTGGCGATGCGGAGGCCAGCCGATGAAAACTTATGTATTGGTAGTGCCTGCCGGACTTAGCATTTGTAGTGAGGATATGGCATCCCTGATTGGTAAACGATACCGCACCATATCTGCTATGGGTGAAGCAGTCGGGCAGATACTTGGCACTGCTGATGATTGGAGGCTGTATTCAGCGGAAGATTTTTGTGAGAAGTGGAACAATATTCCTTTCGGATACGGTATTCCAAGTCCTGACAACTCCTACATCGCCATCGTGGAGGTGGAACATGACGAGTAACACACCTGAAACTTACGCCGACCTACTCAAGGCACGGGGCGATGTCCCCATCTCGGTACTGCGCCAACTCAAGGCGCAAATCGACAGCCTGCTGGCACTGGTCGATACCCTCGATGTCGATATGCAACTGACCCCTGCGCCTGACGATGCGACGGCGGCCATCGCCAACGCCTTACGCGCCCGATACCCTGACTTCGCCGACAAGAGCGACGCAGATGTGCTGGCCTACTTCAACGTGCAGGTGGGCGCATGATTAAGATTGATGCCATACCGTTGGGTGTGCGAGCAGTGAGGCCGAGCCGTAGCAGTACCACGCCGGAGAGCGCGGTCGTCCATGCTGTGAAGCAGTGGGCTAAAGACAAACCCGATGTGTACATCGTCCGTGTGGTACAAGCGGGCGAGGTGGGTGTGCCTGACTTCCTGCTGTGTGTCTGCGGACGGTTCGTCGGTGTCGAGTGCAAGGCCAAAGGTCAAGCACCACGCACCAACCAACGCCTGCAACTGGGGCGCATCACTGCCGCCGGTGGCTTCGCCCTGTGGGGAGATGCCGACACCCTTATCCCTGAACTAGATATTATTTACCAAAGGTTGAGAAAATGAATTATTTCCGCCAAGCCCTTAACAGCCTGTTCGATGTGCTGCACCTTAACCACGAAAACGTGGACGACGTTATCGACGAAACCATCGATGGTCTGACCTTACTGACCGAAGTAACCCCCTACCCCGAAGAAGCACTGGACATGGTTAAGCGACGCGCTGAAGCTATCCGCGAAGCCGTGAAGAACAACCCTTTACCTGAGCTACCCGACCCATGCAAACAGCCAGTTCACTGACCGCCAAGCGCAAAGAGGCGAAGCTGCAAAAGCAAGCCGAGCGATTGGTAAAACGTACCAAGCGCGAGACCCACGCCAGTTTCAAGACCGACCGCAACCGAGACAATAAGGTGCTGAATGGTCGGAAGCTGTACTGCAAGAAGATGATGGACGCGCCCCTTATCGACCGCGACACCCTGTACACCTACCTGTCAGAGATGTGGTTGCGACTGGGCGATATGCCCTACATGACCGACCCCAGCACCCTGACGTTCTTCACTCGCGCCCTGAATGCCTACCACATTCTCGCCCGTATGTACGCCCAGCCCAACATGGGCAAGACGGTTGAGTTGTGCAAGGTGGCCTACTCTGCATTGGTAACGTGGCTCACTGACTTCGACGAGCTGGAGAGTCCGCAACGCCGACGCGAGGTGCTGTCGCCCCTGTACACAGTCTGCCTGTGTATCGCTGACAGCTACGAGCATATCAGCCAGCACCTGTTCGAGTACCTGACGAACTACACCCGCGCCCAGCAGGTATGCAAGAAATTGTGCATCGTGGTCACGCCGCGCCCAGCATTGTTCGACGCGTTCGTCGCAGTGGTAAACGGTAAGGACGTGCGTCAAGCGGCTAAGGCTTCCGGTCTGCCATACAACGAGTTCCGAACCGACATCATCGTGTGGGCTAACCACCTGTACGACGTACACACCCTTGTACCTAAGTCACCACCGGCGAACCGACCACGTTCCGTGCCGGAGGTTCGTGCTGATTGGTTGCAGATTATGCTCGCCGATAACTTCAAGTTCCTGCGTGGTATCCTGCTCGATGCAGAGGGCGAACTGCGTACCCTTGAGAACAAGACCGGCCTGTCGGTGTTCGACTGGGCGGCGCATGAATCCAAAATCTTAGGAGTGAAATTATGATTAAGTTCTTCTCGACGGCACTGATGCTGATTATCTTCGCCCCCGCCGGTTTGTTATGGTGGCTGGCAGAGACACTTTATGTCATCGTATTTTTCATCAAGATGTTATGCTCCGTATTATCTACGCTCGCGTTGGCGGTTGGTGCTAATTTTGATGACTACACTCGTACCTATACGTTCCATGACGATATTATTGGTACAACTAAACGCCTAGTAGCTGAAGATATTTCCGAGCAGATGGATAACTTGCGCCGTTCGTCCGTATTCTTTGAAAGGAAACGCTGATGGCCTATATTGTCGCCCCTATTGCCTATCTGTGCCTGCTTGTATTGCTGGTAGCTTACTCTGTGTGGGACGGCCTTGTCCTCCTGCTGTTCGCCCTCCGCGCACTCATTGAAGTTTGTGTGCTGGTGGTAAGCGTACTGCTCGCCTCGACCGATGTGTCCCTGCGACGTATGTCCAACAGTGCCGACCCTACGGTGTGGGGTGTTGCCAAGTATGAGTACCGCAAGATGATTGGTATTCTGCGCCGTGACCTGTGGGCTACACTCATGACACCTAAACTCGTTATGGAATTAACACGATGAATTATCTTACCCTCGACTTTGAAACGTATTACGACAAAGAAATCAACCTCAAGAAGATGACGACGCAAGCCTACGTCATGCACCCGCAGATGGAAGTGTTGATGGTCTCTGCCAAGTTCAATGAAGCCCCTGTGCAAATCATCGACGGCGAGCAAATCCCTACGTTCTTCGCTACGGTTGACTGGTCTAATACTGCGGTCATCGCGCATAACGCCGTGTTCGACGGCAGTATCCTGTACTGGCGGTACGGTGTGCGCCCTGCGATGTTGATTGATACCATGAGTATGGCTCAAGCATTAGGCGTTCCGACCATTGCCGGTAGTGCCAGCCTTGCCACCTGTATCCGCTTGTTGCAAGAAGCAGGGTACGCCGTACCGCCTAAAGGCACAGAAGTGCTGGACGCATTGGGCAAACGCCGTGCCGACTTCACGCCCCAACAGTGGGCAGCCTACCGTGAGTATTGTAAGAACGATACCGACATCACATGGTTCTTGTTCAAAGTGCTGCGTCAGTACCTGACGGACGAGGAGATGCACTTCCAAGACATCATCCTGCGCTGCTACACCGAGCCACGCCTGACCGTTGATATTCCTACGGTCGAGTACGAGCTTAACCGTTGCCGTACCTACAAGGCCGAGCAGTTGGCAGAGGTGTGCAAGATGTTTGGTACAACCCAAGACAACCTGTCTGCGCTTTTGCGCAGTAACGACAAGTTCGCCGAAGTCCTACGCAGTATCGGCGGTGTGACCGAAGAGGAAGCCGAGCAAGGCAAGAGCGGTACGTTTATTATCCCGACCAAAGTGTCTGAAAAAACCGGCAAGACCACATGGGCGTTCGGTAAGACCGACGTGGCGTTCAAAGAGTTATGCGAGCATGACGACCCCAAGATTCAGGCAGTCTGCCAAGCGCGACTTGCGGCTAAGTCCAGTATCGACGAGACCCGATGCCTCAAGTTCCTTGAGTATGGTAGCTATGGTTTCCT
>ERZ773250.192-NODE-192-length-39978-cov-3.977356_pt1 | contig 39978 bp, 34 predicted proteins | sample MGYA00511258_ERZ773250 | MGnify/ENA primary metagenome ERZ773250 (study PRJEB29015, sample SAMEA2738164) | human oral metagenome | biome: human oral; feature: human-associated habitat; material: saliva | place: China | collected 2187 ... | reverse complement strand
GTATCAATAATATATGTGGAAATTTTTTATCACCAAATTCATGAAATATCATATTCCAAAACCTCCACCACTTTCGCCACCAAAAACGCCATCACATTAAAAATTACAATTGTCGCGCCAGTCGGCGTTGCCACGAAATACGAAAAGATAATTCCCATTACCATACAAAATACCGAAACCACCACCGAGGTAAAAACTACCGCCTTAAAACTTTTCACTACCTGCATCGCCGTCACTGTCGGAAAAATAATTAAACTCGAAATTAGAAGCGCCCCCACCAGTCGCATTCCTAGTACCACTACCACCGCACACAAAATCGCAAAAATTGTATTTAATCTCTCTGTTTTTAGCCCAATCGATTTAGCAAAATTTTCATCAAACGTCATCGCAAAGATCTCGTGATATTTCACTATAAAAAACAGCATCACCACGAATGAGAAAATCACCCCCACCACCACATCGAGGTCATCCAGCGCTAGAATACTACCAAATAAATAATTATTAATATCCGTATTCACTCCCCTGACTACCGAAATCACCAAAGTCCCCACTGCCAGTGCTCCCGCCGAAAGCATCGCGATTAGAGCATCCGCATCCATCTTACTTTTTTGATTCACCTGCAAAATCAAAATCGCCGCCAAAATTACTATCGGTAAAGCAAACTGCAGTGGCATCACGCCAATCACCGTCGCAATCGCAAAAGCGCCGAATCCCACATGCGAAAGCCCATCGCCGATCATTGCCTTTCGCCTCAGCACCAAAGACACCCCGATTAGTCCCGCCGTCACCGCCAACACCACTCCCACTAACAAGGCTTTCACCATAAATTGGTACTGCCACATTTCCAGAAACTTTTCCAAAATTCCGTTCATCACCACCTCCTATTCCCCCTCGCCTTCGCCATGGTCATGACGATGAATTCTTTTCACATATTCTTCCGTAGTTTCCATCGTCGCCACCCCGTCCGCTAGCGCCAAAATTTTATTTCCCACCAAATTCTGATGATCGAGATCATGTGTAATCATCACCACCGTGATTCCCTGCGCATTTAATTTCAAAAGCTCTGTGTATAATTCCTTCTTCGATTTCGAATCCAAATTATTTCCCGGCTCATCCAAAATCAATAATTTCTTCGTCGCTACTACCGCCCGTGCTAACCAAACTTTCTGTCTCTGTCCACCCGAAAGCTCCGCAAAATGTTTCTTCAACATTTTTTTCATCCCAAATTTCGCGAGCGCTTCCTCACATTTTTTCTTATCGCTTTTCGTATAAAAAATCCCCCGCTTCTGATTCAGAAGTCCACTTAGTACAATCTCTTCCACTGTCGCCGGAAAATTTACCATCGTCACTGTTTCCTGCGAAATGTAGCCAATCTCTTTGCGACTCATCCCGAGAAATTCCACACTTCCGGAATTAGGCTCGATTAAGCCCAAAATCGTCTTAATTAAAGTGGTTTTTCCCGCCCCATTACAGCCAACCAAGCAGACAAAATCTCCCGCCAAAATTTCAAAATTAATCTTTCGTAACACCGGCGTTTTCGCGTATTCTACGCTCAAATTTTTCACTGCAATGATTGGCTGTTTTTTCATAAAAATCCTATTTACTTAGAGCTGCAAGATTTCGCTTCATCAAATCTACGTAAGTCACACCCTTCGAAAAATCATCCGCCGTCACATTATGTGCCGAATGTAATTCCAAAACCTCTGCGCCCGTATCTTTACTTACGGTTTCCGCAATCTTGCCATTCGAAAGTTCAATCTTGTAAATTTTCTTCACTTTATCTTGTTTTACTTTATTAATCAAAAAACTAATTGTCTTCGCACTAGCCTCAGTTTGTTCTGAGCAGCCCGAAAAAGCCGCCGCATACTTCAAGCCAAATTCATCAGCAAAATAACGGAACGGAAAACGATCCGCCACTACGATTTCTGAGATTTTACCATCAATTGCTTGATGCAAATCCTTATCTACTTGCGCAATCTCCGCCACATATTTTTCGGCATTATCATCAATCTTATTTTTCTCCGCGGCATCAATTTCTGAAGCCACTTCTGCGATTTTCTTCACGATTTCCATCGCCTTTTTTGGACTCGTCCAAACATGCTCGTCAATTTCTGCACCTTCTTCTTCGTCATGGTCATCGTGGTCATGGCCATCATGGTCATGTTTATGATCATGATTGTGATCGTGGTCATGATCGTGGTCATCGTGGTCGTGGTCGTGGTCGTGATCATGCTCATGATCATGTTCATCCTCATCTTCCATTCCTTCCACGATTTCCTCATTCACTGTCGATACCAAATCCACCAACTTCACCACGTGGGTCTTTTTCGTATCTACGTCCTTCAAAATTTTCTTCACCCAAGTGTCAGAATCTCCACCTACGTAGATAAACATATCGGCATTTTTAATATCGATAATATCCTGCGGTGTTGGCTCATAAGTATGGGTTTCCGCCCCTGGCTTCACCAACATTTTTGCACTAATATTCGTATTTTTTGTCACGGCTCTGGCAAAATCATACCCCGGAAAACTCGTCGACACTACTGAATACTTTTTTTGTTCAAACTTTTCTCGGTTTAACACCAAGAAAGCCAATAACCCCACCATTAAAATCAGGCCAAAAACTGCCCATAGCTTTTTCAAATTTTTCATTTTTACTCCTTATTCTACTATTAAAATTCTGAGTAAAAAATTTAATTAATCAAACAATTCCCTCGCGAAACTTCATTCACTCCGCGTTTATCTAAAAGTCTCAAATGAAAAATCCGAAACAAACATTTTGCACAAATCGAAAACCTTGGCAAACCACTGAAAATGCGAGAAGTCTTATTTTCACTTCCGCATTCCACCGCATGTCCGCAAATTCGACAATGGTGCATTTTAGCCTCTTGGTGGTTCGCCTTCCGGCTCGTTTAGTAATTTCTTTGACTTAATTTCGTAGCGCTTACCATTAATTGGTGAAACATAATAATCTTCATTCAAAAGATTCACAAACATCGTCAAATCCTTATCATCCATCATAATAATCGCGCCGTCATCATCGGTCATAAGTTCGAGTTTCATCTCGTCCGCGTAATCCACCAATTGTTCTTGCGACATCTGCTCTTCGATGTTCATGTCTTGCAACTTCTTTACCAAAGGCTTTTTGTCCATTAAAAGCGCATTCAAGGTCAAACCTTCTGCGAAAGAAAGCTTGTATTTTTCTTCAATCTCCTTCGCCTTTGCTTCCGCCAACATCTGCGACTTAAAATCATACTGGAAAAGATTTTCAAACTTCGTCTGATTAAAAATCACCACCGATCCATCGACAAAGGCCACCTGATTATCGTCTGGCATCTTCAAAGCCACTTCCGCAGAGAACGGCTCAAAACTTTCACCATTCAATTCCCAAGAAGTTTTCGCGCTCAAAGCTGAGGCTGCGGAAATACCCTTTGCGATATAGAAAACTTTCGTTCCATCATCACCACCTGGATAAGAAAACTTCGCGATAATTCCCTTCATCTTCTTAAATTGGTGTTCATTATCCGTGAAATAGTCGATATCCTTATATTCTTTTTCGATCAAATTCAGTAGACTTTCCGCGCGAATTACTTTCGAAAGATCTGTGCGATAAATCACTTTATCTTCACCATCTGATTTTTCATATTCACGGCATTCCAGACCTTTTTCCGCGCCCGAAATCACATAAGCAATCGCCTCCCCCATAAACATCTGCTTCACTGAATTAGTCAATTTTTCAGAATAGCGAATCTTAAACGGCGTATAGTTTTTATTGAACAAAAATAGTTCACACGACACATTATTTTTTACTTCATCAAGCTCATTCGCCCACAAAAATACATCAAAATCATTCAATTTTCGAATTTCAGAGTTCGTAATTTCAGTCTTTTCGGAATCCATATCACCTCACTATTTTTCTATTAGTTTAGCACACTTTTACTTCGCTGTTTCGCCGTAAGTATCTTTTATCACCAAATCCGGCAGAATATTTAAATCCATCATCAAAACTTCAATGCGGTTTCGTATTTCTTCGGCCTCTGATTCATTTTCCAAAACCGCCTCGAACTTAATATACGATTTTCGACCATGCTCAATCTGATCAAGATAAATCGTAATTCCGTTCTCTAGTACCACTTCTTGACGTGTTCTCGAAACTTCTGATTGAATAATCAGCCCCATCTGCAATAAAATATTCGCCGCTTCTGCGTAACTTGAAACCAAAGTTTCGTGCACCAAATCAATTTTCGATTTTTCGAGATGCCTCTTACAAATCAGGCTGTAACGCGCTGGGCGATCCACTGCCTTCACGTCCATCCTTAGAATCATTCTGGCAAAATTATTGTGTTCTTCGTAATTTCGTGGCACAAAAATTCGCGAGTGTTGCCAGTACATTGGATCAAAATCATAACCCAAATTCATCAAGCGATTCTCTAACTTATCGACGTCCTTAACTTCTGCTTTGACAATAATTTTTTTCATTCTTCACTCGTTTCCACCGTTAAAATTTCTAGCCCCGGATAATTTGTATTTTCTCGTGCCTTGTTCGCCCACTCGTCGGCTAGCTCATTTTCTGTCGTACCATTATGGCCACGCACCCAGACCAATTTCGCATTTGCTTCCCTGTAAGCTTTGAACACTTTTTTTACTAAACCTAAATTTTTAATTGGACCGCTCTTCTTTTTCCAACCATTCTTTTCCCAAGACGGCGCCCATTTTGTTAGCACATTAATCCAAAATTCTGAGTCAGTCCAAATTTCCGCTTCCTCACCCGCTAACACCTTAAGGGCTTCCAGAATTGCCGAACCTTCCATTCGAATATTTGTCGTCAAATCTTCTCGCCCCATTGCTACCGGTTTATTATTCTCAATTACAGAAAATCCCCCCGGCCCCGGATTCGGTGACGCACTTCCATCTGTCCATAATTTTCTCATTTTGCCTCTATTTCTGAATTTGCGACACCAATTGATAAATTGGCATAAGCACACCTGCGATAATCACCGCCACCATCAAAGCCATGATCACCAACATAATTGGTTCAATCAATGTCGAAATTGTATTAATTTGCTGATCTAATTCGTCTTCATAGACGTTCGCTGCCTTACCTAGCATTTCATCAATTTTACCAGATTCTTCACCAATTGCCGCCATTTGTGGCAGTAATGGCAAAATATAATCTAGTTCCTTCAGCGATGCCGATAGTGTCTTACCCTGCTTCACTTTTTCCGAAACTTCCTTGATTTCTTCTTCCATCACCAAGTTATTAATTGCTTCGGCTGAAATTGCCAAAGTATCCTGAATCGACACGCCCGTCGAAAGCAAGTTTTCCGCCGTGCGCGCAAAACGTCCATTATACAGACGCCAAAACATCGATTTAAAAACCGGAATATTTAATTTAATCCTCGCCAAAATATGTCGTCCGCTATCCGTACGCACGAATTGGAAGACAAAGTAAATCATAAGGCCAATCACAATCGTCACCAGCCACCACATATTCACCAAGAAGTTCGTTTGCTCCACCAATAACTTGGTAATCAACGGCAAATCCTTCCCCAGGTCATGATAAAGTTGTTGCACCTGTGGCACCACTGCAATCACCATGAAGATTAACACCGCAATAATTACCGCCAGCACAATCGCCGGATAAGTCAAAGAGTTTTTAATTCGCATCACCATCGCATGGTCTTTTTCTTGCTGGTCAGCTAGTCGCCTCAGAGATTTATCCAGCGTACCAGAAGATTCACCAGCTTTTAAAAGTGCCAAATAAATTCGGTTAAATACCTCGGGAAATTTCCCACAGGCCTGCGTCAAACTTTTACCCGCTTCCACGTCCGCCAAAATTGATTCCGTCACCCGGCGCATTGGCTTACTCTCCGTTTGCTCAATCAAAACTCTTAAAGAGTTCGAAAGTGGCAAACCTGCCCCAATCAAAGTCGAAAATTGTCTCGTGAAAACGATTTTATCCTTCGTGGTAACTTTGTTTTTAAATTTATCAAAAAAACTGTCACCCGAAGTATCTTCCGTCACCGTATCTGGTGTGTAACCACGCTCAATCAAAAGCTTTCCCGCGGCGCGTTCATTCTCTGCCTGAATTACACCCTTAATAATTGCACCCGACTTACTATCACGGGCCTTATAAATATATCGGTTCATTAGGCGCCTTTCACAATCCTTTCAAATTCACGTACGTCCACCGCATATTCTCTTGCACTATCATAAGTCACCGTTCCCTGTTGGACTAATTTTGCCAAAGTGCGATCCATGGTCTGCATCCCTTCTGAAGCACCAGTTTGGATTGCCGTATCCAGTTGGTGAGTTTTACCTTCACGGATAATCGAACGAATTGCGGTATTAGCCACCATAATTTCTGCCGCACAAACACGGCCACCACCGATCGCTGGCACTAGACGTTGTGAACAAACCGCCATCAAAATCCCCGCCAGCTGTGAACGAATTTGTGGTTGTTGTTCGGCTGGGAACACGTCAATCATACGGTCCACTGATTGCGCCGCTGAGTTGGTGTGCAAAGTCGCAAACACCAAGTGACCAGTTTCCGCAATTGTAATCGCCGCACTAATCGTCTCAAGGTCACGCATCTCACCGAGTAGCACCACATCCGGGTCTTCACGTAGAGCCGACTTCAAAGCTCGACTAAACGAATAAGTATCATAATGTACTTCACGTTGTGCCACCAAACTTCGCTTCGACTTATGGGTAAACTCAATCGGGTCTTCAATCGTCAAAATATGTACCGATTTTTCACTATTAATCTTGTTAATAATCGCCGCGAGTGTGGTCGACTTACCGGAACCGGTTGGGCCCGTCACCAAGACCAAACCACGTGGATAATCCGCAAAGCCCGAAATTACTTGTGGCATCCCCAATTCTTCAATCGTTGGCATCTTAGTTGGAATCAAACGAAATGCTGCCGCGAGGTGTCCTTTTTCATTAAAAGCGTTCACACGAAAACGTGCAATTTCACCAAAAGCAAATGAATAATCAAATTCCTTATCTTTCGCCAAAGTTTCACGCTGCATTGAATCTAGCGTCGAGAAAATCAAAGTGTCGACAATTTCCGTCGTTAAAATCGGCGTATTTGGAATTGGCACCAGTGAACCATCAATACGTAAAATTGGTGGCAATCCCACCTGAATATGCAAATCTGAAGCCCCGTGCTTAATACAAGCCTCTAATAATGTTTCAATTTTCACTGAAGTTGGCACGGCAGTTGGTGATGAAGCGGCTGCGGCGGCCTGTGCTGCGGCTGCTGAACGTACGCTCGTCTGTGCTTGATTTTCTTGCATATTTACCTCTTATCTTTATTTTACCATAAACTTTTTTATCTTCACTACGCCAAATCTGATGCTACGCGGTTCACCTCACTTACGGTCGTCACTCCGGTCAGCGCCTTCAGCATTCCATCTTGTCGCATCGTCAAAGTCCCTTTTTCCTTCGCTAGTTGCATAATTTCCGAGGACGTTGCGCGTTTCACAATCATTTTCTGAATATCATCATCAATTTCAATTGTTTCATAAAGACCTGCACGCCCCTTATACCCACCTGGCGTTTCCCTTTCGTCAATCCCCCGCATCATCGAATAGCCATTCGAGTTCACTACTGGCAGTCCTGGATACCCCAAATCTTCCGAGACCATCGCCACCTGTTCTTGACTTTGTGGCAATAATTTCGCCACCAAATCATTAATCTGCTTGGTTTCCATTTCTGTCGAATGCACCACTTCTCGTTTCGGCGCCACACGCCTCACCAAACGCTGACCAATCACCGTATTTAAAGTCGAAGCCAAAAGAAATGGCTCAATCCCCATATCCAGAAGCCTTGGCAAAATACCTGCCGCCGAATTAGTGTGTAATGTCGAAAATACCAAGTGTCCAGTTAACGATGCCTGCACTGCTAAGTTCGCCGTTTCCGCATCACGAATTTCCCCCACCATCACTACATCTGGGTCCTGACGCAAAATACTACGCAAGCCCGCCGCAAAAGTCAGACCCGCATCCACATTCACCTGAATTTGGTTCACCCCGTCCATCTTATATTCGACCGGATCTTCTAGGGTCACGATATTAATTTTGTCGGATTTAATTCTTTTAATCAAAGCATAAAGTGTGGTCGACTTACCAGAACCGGTCGGACCAGAGGTCAGAATCATACCATTCGGACGTTCGATTCCCCGCTGCACCATCGCCAGCGCATGTCCCGTCATACCCATCTGTTCAATGTCGAGTGTCGTACCACTTTTATCCAAAATACGAATCACCACTTGCTCACCCCAAATCACCGGTGAAACCGCGATACGTAAATCGATTTCCGTACCTTCCACCGATACCGTAAACTGACCGTCTTGCGGCACGCGGTGTTCATCAATTTTCAAGTTCGCTAAAATCTTAATTCTTGAAACTAAAGCCGGCTCAATCGATTTCGGCAGTTCCATCACCTTGCGCAAAACACCATCGATACGACAACGCACTACTAATGCCGCCTCTAGTGGTTCAATATGAATATCCGAAGCCTTTGTCTTCGTCGCATAATCCAAAATCGTAGTTAAAGCTTTCGAAATCGGTGAATCCTGCGTAATGGTTTTTACACTCGAAGAATTCGCATCTTCCTCGTCGCTACTTTTGACCGCTTTTTCTACCGCGCGAAAATCACCCTGATATTGCGCGATCGCACTTTTAATTCCCGCTTCGCTAGCCACCATGCCGCGAATTTGTTTTTGAGTCAAAGTCGAAAGATAATCAATCTGCTGCACGTTCGACACATCCAGCATCGCTACATACAGAACCCCGTTCTTCTCTCCTAATGGTACCACCATTAATCTCGAAACAACATCATAAGGTAGCAATGTCAAAATCTCGCGGTCCATTTTTACATTATGCAGACTCACATACGGCACATTCATAATTACCGCTGTGGCATGCGAAATTGTTTCCGCATCGCAGATTTTTTGCGCCACTAAATTGGCTAGTAGCGGCTGCTTACGTTTTTCTGCCTCTTCGACTACTCTTTTTACATCCGACTCAAAAACCAACCCTTCTTTAATCAAGAGCTGAATTACTTTTTCTTGCGAGTCATGTGTAAACAAAATCTTTTCCTTTAATTTTCTTTCTTAGTTTCTGAAGTTTGATTCATCGAAGTTGAACTATTTCCAGAAGTCTTATCTGAAGCTTCATTTTTCGATTTATTTTCGCCCTCAGAAGTTTTATCTGAATTTGCCTTCGTCTTAGAATCTTCCTCTTCACTGTCAGAAGTTTTTTCGGCTTCTTCTTTTTTCTTTTCTGCGTCTTTCTCTTTCTTTTCTTCTTCCGCTGCCGTTTCTGGTGTTGCACGACCACAAGCCACTAACTCAGCGCGATCCAAAATTCCGTTACGGTCCACGTCTTCACAACTACCCACGTAAACTTCTACCGTTGGATTAATCGCATCCACATTGAAGACTTCCGGATCAGGACTCGTCAAATCTGCCGTAATTTTACCAATCGTCTTATGTTTCAAATAACGCGTATCTGGATCGCCCAGCAAGAAACTACAAGCGATAAATGTTAGTAAGACCCCCACGCTCGCTACAAAAGTTACCGTGAAGATGTCTGAGCGTCTCATTTCTCGTCCTCCTTTTCCTGCTTTTTCTTTTCTTCTTCCGCCTGCTTCTTGGCTTTTTCTTCTGCCTTCTTCTTTGCTGCCGCGTCTGCCTTATCTTTCGACTCTTGTGTACGAGCCTTACCCGAAGCATAAACCGTCGAGTCTTTTTCACGAACCGCCGCACCCTTCGTGTAATAAGCCGCGCCTTGAGCCGTTAATTCAAGTCTCGAAGAATTTGTGGTCAAATTCGAACTCCATTTAATCTGCGCACTTTCAATATTGAATGAACGAATCGATTTTTCCAAATTCGATAGCACTTTCATCGTATCTTTTTCGTCTTTCTTCACCGAAATCGAAACTGGGATCGTTGAGACACCGACAATTCCACTATTCTTATAAGAATTCCCTGGTGACAATTGTTCCGGTTCAAATCCTGACAAGAGGAAAATCTGATTAATTGAAGCTAAAAGTGCCTCATCATTCTTTTGTGCTGGCAAGGCATCTGGAATTACCCTTAGAGCCGAACACATCTTAATCATATTGAGATTGTAAGCTTTTTCGTTATCGGTTTTTGAATTCAAATACAACTTCGAATAATCGATGCGATTTTTGTTTTCATCAAAACAGCTCTTTTGACCGTCTCTCGCAATCGATTCCAAATTTGTATTATTTGCCATCGTCACCAAAGCGTTGTAACGCAACGTATTAGCTAACTTCGAAACGTCCACCTTGTTTGGATCACATTTCGCCAGTTCTTTGTCGTTATATTTACCATCCTTATCCGTATCTTCACAAATACCGACATTCTTAATCGTCTGGTAATAATTATTGATTGAAGTATCGCGCGCCGCAATTACTTTGCCATTAAAACTCATATATTTAATGAAGTAAACTGAAAGCACCAAACAAACCCCGAAACAGACCGAAGCTGCCAAAACAATCAAGGTAATTTGTTGCCTAATTTTATTAATTCGTACGCGTTTTGTTAAAATTAATTCGCTCATTTTTTACCTTCTTTAATTGTTTGTTCCTGCTGAAGTTTTCTGACCCACACATTCTGCATCGTCTCTTGCACAGTCCTTGGCTGGTGCGGCAAACATGCCTTCCACTTGGAGATAAGAGTCAGTTACGTTTTGACCTGCAGGGCCGAATGTCAAAATGTGTTTGTTAGTAAATTTGAAAAGTTCTGGGTCCACATTAATAATTGTCGAGAAGCGCAAAACTAGGTTAGAACTCGAATCACGACCGTTCGAAGAATCCGTCACACGAATTCCCTTTGGCACCATCAAACATTTATTCTCTGCCGACCATTTCACATTATCGCCGTTCTTTTCGCCCTTATAAGTAATACAGCTACTTTCAAAGTGCGGCACGCTCGAAATTTTACCGTCCAATCCCATCGAAGGTGTATAGATGTAATTTTTCACATTCTTAATTTTTTGCGTGCGAGTCTTCACACCATTCACTTCTGATTCCGAAACCTCCGCATTCGTATCAAGCGTATCTTGAATTCCGTCATCCGCCGTACGCATTTTTTCGTGCTTATACCAAAGATCAAATAGTGGGCTACGCCAAATCTTTTCATCTGGAATAATTGTCTGAATGTCTGTCTTGACCACATCGCCATTACTCTCTACATTGCCACTCTTTTCCGTATTTTCCACATGCTCGACGTCGTCCGAAACATTTGATTTAGCTTTTACTTTGCCAAAATCACTCTTTAAGTTTGTGTTCGAAACATTCGAATTATTATTTGACTGAGTCAAAGCTGATTTCTTTTGATGATCATTTCGTGAAGGATCACAATCTGTTAGACCGCGCTTCCAAATCGCATAAGTATTGCCATTATCGGTCAAAATATTACCCGCCGCATCCGTTTCCTCGATACAACGTGATGGAATCAAATTCCCCTGTGCATCCACAAAGCGGCCATAATCATATTTCATCAAATTCACTGATTTCTTAAATGATTCCAGTACGCGGTAATCAATGTATGGTTCTTCCCCCGCATTTGCTTGCGCATCAAAATTTATCGTCGAAGTCGAAAGATTTACATTCAAATCCGAAATTTTAATCGTGTCTTTATTGGTTGGAAAAAGATTTTTTAACACCGGAAAAACTCGCGATAACACTGAACGATTATCGTTAATCGATTTCAATTTTGCTAATTGATCTTGGATATTTAAGAAATCTGGTAATTCTGAATATTGGTTAATTGTATTCGAAAGATTCTCAATATGCTTTCCCTGACTTGCAATTGTCAAATCCTGGGCGCCCTTAAAAATCGCCAGAAACGCCGTAAAAACCGATGAAGCAATAATCACCACCACGCAACCAAACACAATCATGTTACGTAGCTTCATTAGCTTCAGCATATCTGTCTTGATATCTGGCACCAAATTAATTTCATATTTACCAGTTTGCCCCGTCATCATTTCATTATCGGTTTCACCAGTAAAAATACTTTTAATGACATCAGGAATATCAGAAAGATGCATGGTTTTAAAATCGATTTTTTTCATTAGTCATTGCTCCTTTCTGCCAGTCCGATCGCCACTCCGAATTCTGAAGCTACTGGAAGTAGTAATTTTTGTTGCTGCTCATTGACACGTACATATTGCCATGGGTTACCCTGAATCGTCGAAATACCCGTCTTCGCTTCAATATATTCTGCCATAAGAGGAATAATTCCTGCATATCCCGAAAGAATAATTCCGCCAAATTGCGCGCCAGTATATTTATTCTGGAAGAAGCGCACCGACTTCACTAATTCCATCGTAAAACCTTCCAAATTACTTGAAAGCGTTTGGTAAATTTTCCCCTCAAACTGATCCTGCAAAAGTCCATACTGCAAAATAAACTGTTTTGCCTGTGCTTCTGAAATCGACAGTCCATTCGCTACGGTTTTAATAAAGGCAGAAAGTCCACCTGGAATCGAGCGCACTAATCTTGGTGCTCCTAGATACATCACTACCAGATCCGTCGAATTTTCTCCAAAATCGATAATCATCCGCGCATCTTCTACCCCAATCTGTGCCAAAGCTCTCACCATCGCAATTGGTTCTGGTTCCTGAGCAATCACATTCAAGCCCAACATTTCAATATCTTCGAGTCTTTCTTCGGCGTAGGCGCGATCTGTGGATGAAATCAAAATTTCTGCCTTCGTATTGTCATTAGGTGAAACTCCCAAGACCGCAAAATCAATCTTTGCATCATCCACTGCCATTGGAATATATTGGTCGGCTTCATACTTAACGGTTTTCGCTAGTTCATGCTCTGGCGCATTTGGCACCTCAATAATTGCTGTGTAAGTTTTGCGCGCCGGCAAGCCAATTGCGATATTTTTGGTGGTAATACCTGCCTGCTTTTTCGCACCCAAAATTGTTTCGGCCAGTTTCCTACGACCCTGTTCCGAATCATCCATCGTAATTTTTTTATCCACCGGCACATAGGCAAACTTTTCCAGTGCCCAACCCTTCTCAACATCGCCCGATAATTGAATCATGCGAATTGAGTTGGTTCCAATATCCAATGCGAAGAAATCGCCCACACCACGTAATAGACTCATATAGCCTTATTATAACATAAGCGAAATAGAAATTTTTATTTTTTCCTACAAGATTTCAATTGATTTATCACTCTTCGAAAAACTAATTTCCTGCACCACCAAATCTTTGTATTCCCCCTCCGACTGAATAAAAATTCTCTGTTTTTCTTCAAAATGAATCGTCTTTTCTTTTAATTTCCTACCCGGAATTCCGCTAAACATTGCCTGCAACATAAAAAACACCATGGCAAAAAAATTATTCAAACGCTGTTCCGTATATAGGAAGGTTTCCCCCAAATAATATTCTCCGCCCCTCATCAATCTCGCCACGTTTTTCCCGTTCACTACCAGAATATCCGAATATTTTTGACCATCAATCGTAATATAATCCTTCTTACGATTCACAAAAAACCACATCAAAAGTGTCTTCAAAGAAAAGATCAAATTAAATTTCGATTTCCTCAATTTCCTACGCACCTTTTCATCATCAAAAATTTTCGTCGATTCCGCCATCATTCCCACCGTAAAATACGCCAACGCATAACGAAAATGTTTTCCGTCTATCAAGGCTTCAATTGGATAAACTTTTTTACCCGAATTTGGCCGTAAAATCTGAATAATATCATTAAAATTTCCGTATGGAATTACATAAAATTTCGCCGCCTTACCAGATCGCATAATTCCATTCACCCCGATTCCCGCCGTGCCGTCACCGCCAGCCGTAAGTATCACATCTCCACTCATGATTAATTTCGAGAGTTTTTCCGCGTTTTCTTCCAGCGTCGGCGACTCCACATCAAAACGCAAAAAAGTCATTCCCTTTTGCCGTAAGATAAATTCACGAAGCGGTTTCACCACTTCTTTTTCAACTCGTTTATGGCCTGTGCTCTTGCAATTACAAACCAAAATCACTCGCGTTCTTACCCCCGCGAGTTCATTTAGGCGAATCTTAATATGTTCCAGATCGGCTTTTTTTGACATTTTAATTCCCGTTGCCGTAGATACCACCAGGCAAAAGGAAGTTCAAAATTCCCCACATCAAAGCATAAACCAAAAGTCCAATCACGATTTGCATTGCGCGATCTTTTGCGATTTTGATTTTTCCTGGATCATTTTGTGAAGTCATATAAAGAAAACCAACATAGGTAAAACCCGCTACTGCACCCACACCCACACCGTAGGTTAAAATATTCACCACACTACCGATGATCGAAAAGAAAGCTTCTTGACTGTCAGAAGTTCCACATTTAATAATCGCAGTTGGCACACCACAGTCTTCTCCCTCCGCGAATACTCTAGTCACCGGCAAAAAAGCCACCATTGACACGCAAAAAATCGCGAGAACTGGTAGCAAATTTAATAATTTTTGACAAAAATTTTTCATTACTTTCATTATAGCGTATCTTGTGATTTTCGCACAGTTTCCCGTCCGAAAATCACCCGCTCCCCTATTTTAATGTAAATATTCGTGCAGTTTTTTCGTATCTTTGTGCTTACGAAGCTTCGACAAAGCCTTCGCTTCAATCTGACGAATACGTTCACGCGTCACGGAAAACTCCGCGCCCACTTCTTCCAAAGTATGTGGACGGCCACCACCGATTCCAAAGCGTAGCTTCACCACTTTTTGTTCACGTTCTGAAAGGCTAGAGAGGATTTCCGCAATTTGCTCTTTTAGCATCTGCGCGGCTGCTGCATCTTCTGGCGACACGCGACCTTCATCCTCGATAAAATCACCGAGTACTGAATCCTCATCGTCACCATCGCGACCCACCGTCGCATCAAGTGAAGCAATATCTTGTTTAATCTTCATCACATAGTCGACTTTTTCCGGTTCCATGCCCATTTCTTTGGCAATTTCTTCCACAGTCGGCTCGCGGTTAAGTTCATTGGTTAATTTACGCGTTGCACGAAGCACTTTATTGATTGTCTCTACCATGTGTACTGGAATACGAATAGTTCTCGCTTGATCCGCAATCGCACGCGTAATCGCCTGGCGAATCCACCAAGTTGCATAGGTCGAAAACTTGAAACCCTTATCCGGATCAAATTTTTCTACTGCACGCAAAAGTCCCGTATTTCCCTCTTGAATCAAATCCAAGAAATCTAGACCTCTACCAGAGTAGCGTTTTGCAATCGAAACCACCAGACGCATATTGGCTTCCACCATTTTATCCTTGGCTTTTTTCTCGCCTTTCACAATGCGATAAGCCAAATCTACTTCTTCCTCATTCGAAAGTAGTGGAATCTTACCAATCTCACGCAAATATAGACGCACTGAGTCATCCGCAAACTGATCTACGTTCTCTGCCGTGATTTCCAGATCTTCATCTGTCAAATCATCTTCCGAGACTAAATCGTCATATTCTGGCTCTGGCGAACCATCCAGGCTAAAGGAGTTGAGGAGGTCTTCTTCCTCATTAATCTTGTTCTTATCTTTTTCCACGACATTTTTTCCCATTGCACCAATTTATATCACAAAAAATCAAACACGTCAAAATCTCTCCCTTAATTTTCTGTTTCTACCCCTTTCTTTATTTTTTATCTTTATTCCCAAACATGATTCTAAATTTTGCTCGAAAAATATTTATCGGATTTTTCATCTCTTGTCTGACTTTTTGTAAGTAAAGATACCCATTCGCATTCTTCTTTTCACTCTCTGGGACTGAGGCATATTCCTCATTAGAATATTTCTCACCCGTATGTGAACCTATATTTTCTAAGAAACCCTCTTTCACCTGATCGAGCATCTCCAGCTCTTTTATGGCTTTTTGCTTCTCTTCTTCACTACTTCTTTTATCATCAATTATATTCTGTAGCTCATTTCTTGAAGCATCGATACGATAAAGTCCAATCCCAAATTCTAGCTTCGCATTACCAGTGTAAATTGCACGGCTCACATCGGTCTTGATCTTATCCAAATTAAATTTCGCCTCAAAGGCCTTCATCTTTTCAATAGACTCGTTATGTAATTTATTTCGCTCATCAAAAGATGCAAGGTCTAGGTCTCCCGCTTCTGGCTTTTTTAATGGCATCAAGAAGTTTCGATTATCCATCTCTTTATAACCATTCGCCGCCATTGCCCCACCAAGCGTTTTTAAGTTCTCCTGGAAAAATTTCTCTTCCGCCTGCTTCAATACATTTTTTTGTACTTCATTCAAAGCTTCGCTTTTCGCACCTGTCGATTCCACGGAACCTGAAGCCGTACCCTCTCCGGAATTACCGGTTCTTTCACTATTACCGCTACCAGTAGTCTCATTATTGCCAGCCGACTCGCTACTAGCCGTATTATTTTCAGTGGTTTTATTTATTTTTACTGAAGGTGCGCCCATTCCTGAATAAAACATCGGTCCACCCACGCCACCAGTCCAAGAAAAAGTACTGGTCGGTTTTTTCTCTGGAGCTTTAGATTCTTCATCCTTCTCTGGAGTTTCAGATTTTTCAGTCGACTCTTCGCTCTTACCTTTAGCTTTCTCTTCAGTCTGACTTTCAGTTTTATTTTCGGTCTTACTCTCAGGTTTTTCCTCAGTCTTGCTTTCAGTTTTTTCTTCAGGTTTATCTTCAGCCTTACCATCAATTTTACCCTCAGTCTTCGCCGCCTCACCAAACTTTCCACCAAATAGCTGATAGACCCGCTCGTCCATTTCGCGAGCTTTCTTTATCTCTTCTATCTTATCGGAACTCTCGACTAGACGCTGTGAAAAGCTCTCCATTAACTTCATTTTTTCGTTTCGTGGCAGTTCTTTATCTTGGCTGAGTTTTCTTAAAGAATCTTTACTCTCTTCGAGGTGACGATTTTGAATCTCCAGTTCTTTCTCACGCTCCGCCTCATTTGTTTCACGATTTTCGTAAATATCATAAAGCTTCGTCAATTTAGTTTCGACTAAATCCAGCGCCTGCTTCTTAGTCTTGTAATCATCAAAACCAAGTTTCCCCTCCATTTTCATCTGCTCAATCATATCCCGACGGTCCGCGATTTGATGCATCTTCATCTCAAAAATTTCCGCCCCGGTTTTTGGCTTTTCTAAATTTTTCTCTGCCTCAAAATTTTTCACCGGATTCTGCTCCGCCGTAGAATTATTGATTTTTTCTGCCCCACCCATTGGAGCGGCACTACCTAATTTATTTGGATTCATTGTTATTTTAGTCCCTCAAATTAGATTAAGTATAACGCTTATTCTAATCTTAATCAACCAGTCAGTACCAAAAATTAACATTAAAATCTAAACCCATCCCCCCATATTTTCCTAGCCTAAGCGCTCGATTTCCTTCAAAATTTCCGTCATTCGCTCTTCATCTTCACAAGATTCAAGTTCCTGAATTAGCTGTTTCTTTTTTTCTTTGTTTCGCTCCACTTCATAACGTTGACGCAGTTCCTGACTTAATTTCAAAAGTTCTGTTTCACCTTTTTTCGCAAATTTTTCCTCAAAAATCAGCGACAATTCTTCCAGTTTTACTTCATCGGTTGGAATTTCCAAATCAATTTCCGCTCCTGCTGTTCCCCCGTAAACCAAAATCGCCAGTAAATCATTTTCTAGCACCTTCAAAATACTCGGGCTTGTCGCCTCGTTCACTTCTTTCACTGGCTTAAGCCTCACAGTTTCCACTTGCACCTTTTTCTCTTTCAGGTCCTCCACCGTCACTTCCAATTTTCGCGCCACCATCTGCTCATAATGTTTGCGCTCCACCGGATCCTGAATCTCCACAATTAATTTCATTGCCAGATCCGAATATTGTTTCTTTCCCATTCCGGTACGTAAATTACATCGAATTTCATATTTGCCCAACACCCAGTCAATCGCTGGCACTGGCTTCATCACACATTCTCGCCATTTTTCTGGCGCCGAACGAATTAACTCATCCGGGTCTTTCGCCTTGCCATAATCCGATACCACCGACAAAGAAATCCCCAATTTACTCGCCATCATAATTGCTCGTTCCGTCGCCGCTACTCCTGCCGCATCCCCGTCATAAGCCAAACGAATATCCGAAGTTAATCGCGACAAAATCTTTAAATGATTTTCCGTCATTGCCGTTCCTGAGGTCGCCACCGCCTCCTGCACTCCCGCTTGATGTGACGAAATCACATCCATATTCCCCTCCACAATCACACAAAAACCATTTTCCCTGATCGCTTTTTTCGCCAAATTCAAACCAAAAATAAATCGACCCTTATTAAACAGCAGAGTTTCCGAAGTATTCAAATATTTTGGCTCACCAGCCTCCGTAATTCTCCCTGTAAAACCAATCACATTATCGGAACTTGCATCAATAAACGGAATCATCATCCTACCACGGAAAAAGTCTCCACCAAATCGATTCATCAGACCCGCTTCTTTAATTTCCGCTTCCTTATAGCCACGTTTTTTCAAAAAATTTACCAAAAAATCTTTTCCACTCGGCGCATAACCAATCCGAAAATTCAAAATTGAATTACGATCCAAGTTTCTCTGGTAAAATACATAATCTCGTATTTTTTCATTTTTCACTAAGCACGCCTGATAGAATTTCGTGGCGAGTTCCAAAATCTCTCGCATTTTCATCTTCGTACGCGATACTTGCATATCTCCGCTCGAATATTTTTTTAGTTCCACCCCCGCCTTTGCCGCTAATTTTTCCAAAGCTTCCGGAAAACTAATCCCCTCTACCTCCATTACAAACGAGAAAATATCTCCACCTTTATTGGCTGAAAAATCATGCCAAATCCCCTTATCCGGTGACACCATAAAGGAAGGTGTTTTATCCACACCCCAAGGTGAATGCCCCTTCAAAGTCGCACCACTTCGCTTCAGCTCAATATATTCCGATACCACATCTTCGATCGGCAGCCTGGCTCGAATTTCCTCCTTCGCATCTTGCATAACTCAATTATAACAAACCTCTATGCTATAATTAAAGCATGGACAATATGGCTTATCTTCAACAAATCGCCTCTAATTCTTCCAAGCCGAATTCAGGCAAACAGAGTTCCCCTTTTGGTTTTCTCGATAAAATCATACCTTATCTCACTCTGCGCAATATCTCTATCGCTCTTGGGGCTATTTTCATCTTGATTCTTTTTAGTGTTTTTTCTGGCACCAAAAAAATCGTGGAAAACCGCGATCGCGACAATTTAGTTTCAAGCTTCTATCTTGCCAAATATATGAATGAGGAACTTATCGATAAATATAAAGATTATATGCAATCCTCTGATGTTCGTGGCATCACCGCCTCTCTTCAAGCCGTGCTTGCCGAACTTGAATTAAATGAAAAAAATCTTCTAAACTCTGAGTTTGGTATTCCTGAATTAGAATCCACTTATGACGAATCTAATCTTGCTACTACTCAAAAAGAAACCGTCGCCAAAATCGCTGAAGAATTCGAAAATGGCCGCATCTCCGCTCGCCTCGACCGCTTTGCTTTGCGTGATTTCCCCTTACTTATCGCCTATTTGATTAACTTTCAAACCGAAGCTGAAACTCGCACCACTAATCAAAAAGTTAAGACCAACACCGTCGAGCGCGTCAAAAATCTCGAAAATATTAAGTCCCAATACGAAAATTTCAAATCTTCCGCTATCTAAAACTATAAAAAAATTTTTCCAAAATCCATTTCGTAAAACTAAAAAACCATCTCGTAAAGTTCTTAAATCACACCATAAAAATAAGTCGCTTCTCGCGACCTATTTTTTTATCAAAGCTTATTTCTGATGCTTGCGAATATCTTTCAAGACTTCGAGAATTTGTTTATCGGTAGTTGGCTCAGCTTTTTCCTCTTCTTCCTTCTTAAAGTTCCTGGAGAATTTATTCACCAACTTAACAAAAACGAACACACAGAAAGCGATGATAATAAAATCCACCATATTCTGCAAGAAGCTACCGTAGTTAATATGTGCCGCAGAATTCTGACCAAAGAAGTTTGGAATCGTGATTTCCAAATTGCGGAAATCCACTCCACCGACGATCAAGCTCACCACTGGCATAATAATATCATTCACTAGTGATGAAATAATTTTCTGGAATGCACCACCGATAATCACACCAACAGCAAGGTCGAGCACGTTACCACGATTGATAAATTCCTTAAATTCTGTCATAAAGCTCGATTTACTCACTTTTTCGACATTCTTTTTGAGTTTTTTCAATTCTTTTTTCATAGGCTCATTATATGGAAAATTTTTCGTTCTGGCAAATTATTCTAGATAAAAATAGGCCCTTTCGACCTATTTTTAACCTCTTTGATTTTTTAATCTGCCATCTCTTTCGTCAAATTGTAACTTAGTCGCACCAAATCTTCGATTTTATCTTCTTCCACTTGGCCACTTAAAACTACTTCCACTCCTCCCACGCCAAAATAACGCGAAGTCATCACCGATTCGAATTCTTCTTTCAATAATTTCGAAAGATTTCGGTCGCATCTAACTTCCAAAGTATTTTTGCGTTCCACCAAAAACACTTTTTCATTCGGCGCCAAATAAATATACTCTTCTAAATTCGGATTTTTCGTATTCGCATGAATATCCAAAAATTTTTCTTTTTTATATTCACCAATTCCGCTAACTTTTTCTATTTCAAACATCTTATTTCTTTATATATTTACTGTAATATTTTAATTCTTCAATCGACCCCAAAATATCATCCAGCGCCAAATGCATTTCTCTTTTGGTAAATTTTTTCTTCATCACATTTTCGAAATACAGTTTAAAAGCCGACACATCAAGCATTCGATAATGCAATCGCTCATTCAATCTTGGCCACTCTTTTACGATAAATCTTTTATCCTGATGGATTGAATTCCCTGCTAAATATACTTCCTCACCGAAATGATCATCGATGAATTTTAGAAGCATCGCCTCCACTTCCTTCACCGGAAGTCCAGATTTATTTTGTTCACAAAGTTTTTGATAAGTCTCTTCGTGTTTTTCCCAGAACTCACCCACCATGCGTTCTTTAATCAATTTTTCCGAAACCTTCACCGTCGCCGTCATTTGCGCCATCGGATTAAATTCCCAATCTGTCGCAATTACTGCTACTTCCAAAATCTTATCTTTTTCCGGATCCAAACCCGTCATCTCCAGATCCATCCAAAGCAATTTCGCTTTTTTTGGCATTACATTTGCTCCGGCACTTCAATACCTAGTAAGTTCAAGCCGTGAGTCAAAACTTTTAAGTAAACTAAAATAATTTTACCTCGTTCTAACTCAAATTCTGAACCCGCCACCTGCACATGTTCATAAAAACGACTAAATTCTTGAGCTAATTCATAAAGATAAGTACAAATCTTATTTGGCAAAAGTTCACGTACCGTTTCCTTCAAAACCTCTGGATACTGCATCAACTTCTTCATCAAATTACGTTCGTAAATCGAAATATCTGCTAGATATTTTTCTTCTTTTCCCGCCGAATCATTTTCTGAAATTAAGGCCTCAGCCTCCGATTCAACTTTATTTAGCTCCCCACTGATTCGACCACTGAAGATTTTACCCAAAATTTTCTTCGCACGCACTGCCGAATATTGCAAATATGGACCGGAATTTCCCGTCATTGAAACTGACTCTTTTATATCAAATATGATATCTCCGCCAATCTTGTATTTAGCAAATGCATACTTCAGAGCGCCCATCAAAACCTTCTCGTCGCTCGATTTTTCCATCGCCTCGCGCACCATTTCAATCACATCAATCGCGCGCAAGAAGTTTCCTTTTCTCGAAGACATTTTTTCGTTACCTGGCAATTTCACTTGGCCGTGCGTAATGTGCAAAGTCCTACTCGAAAGTTCCGGCGCATATTGCGAAATCGCCGAGAGCACCACTTTCATGTATTCAATAATGTCGTTACCGGTAATAATAATCGATTTATCAAAATGAAAATCTTTATATTTCTCGAAAATCAAACCTGTATCTTTGGCTTCGTAAGTTGGTAGGCCATTATTATTAATAAATACCCTCGTATGAAGTCCATGCTTATCGCCACGATAAACCACCGCTCCATCCGACATTTCATAAACCCCGTTCTTTAGTTCTCTGCGCACGGTTTCCAGTCCGGTCTTTGCCACCGTCGATTCAGGGTAATATTTATCAAATTTCACCTGTAAACGCTTGTAAAAATTCTCAAAATATTGATAGCTGTTCTTGCGACCCCAGAAATAAAGTTCCGCTACTCTTGCACGTTCCGGGTCTGCGCTATAATCCGCTCCTTCCCCTGCTTCCGCAATTTCGAAAATCATCTTATTTAGCTTCACGATTTCTGCGTGCGCCTCTGCGTCATCTTCATCCGCCCTGGTACCAAATACATAACATTCGGCCAGTAAATCTGCCACTTTTTCTGGTGACAAATCCGTCGGAATCTGGTCAATTTTACGTAGCATACCATACATATTCCTTGCTACGTGCAGGCCAATATCACCACCAAAATTCGCACGTATTACTTTACCGCCGGCGTATTCAATCACGCGTGAAATCGCCTCCCCCACAATCGAAGTATAAAGGTGGCCGACATGAAGCACCTTAAATGGATTTGGATCCGAAAATTCACAAATCACCGTCTGCCCAGAATATGCGTCTGATGATATATTTTTTGTAAAATCTTTTTCGAACTTATCGATATTTTTTAGAAGATTCTTATTACTTAATTTGAAATTCAAAAACCCTGGCCGTGCGATTTCCACTTCCAAATCCGTCTCACCAAGTCCACGCACGAGCTCCTCGGCAATTTCCATCGGATTCTTCTTTAAAGTTTTTGCTAACAACATCGCCACATTGGTCGCGAAGTCACAGCCAGTATTCTCTGGCGCAGGCGTCAAAACTACATCCATTTCTACGGCGTATAGTTCGACGATCGTCTTTTTTAGGGTATTTTGAATTTCTTCCATATCTCTATTTTATCACAATTTTATTTACACAACATTTTTCCCAAAAATACAAAAAACCATATAATGAAGTCAACCACACCTTCGCACCCTAAAATTTATTTTTAAAATTTATCAAAACCCAAAAAACTACAAGCTTTTAATGAATTCCATAAACAATGGGTGCACACGTAACGGTCTCGACTTGAACTCTGGGTGCGCTTGAGTCGCCACAAAGAATTTCTTCCCTGGTGCTTCCACAAATTCCACCAACTTTCCATCCGGTGAAGTTCCCGAAACTACAATTCCTCCTTTTTCAATTTCTTTCAAGAATTTCTGATTCACTTCATAACGGTGACGATGACGTTCAACGATATTGGTTTTACCATAAATTTTTGCTGTTTTACTTCCCTTCACTAATTTCGCCGGAAAATCTCCGAGACGCATACTACCGCCCGTCGATTCCTTACCCTCTTGCCCATTCATTAGATAAATCACGTTTTCTTTCGTCTCTTTATCAAATTCTTCCGAATTCGCTTGCGTTAGTCCTGCTCTTCTTGCGCTCGCAATACAAGCCACCTGCATCCCGAGACAAAGTCCGAGATAAGGCACATCGTGGTCCAAAGCATAATTTGCCGCCGCGATTTTCCCCTCCACGCCACGATTACCAAAACCGCCCGGCACCACTAGGCCATCGACTTCAGATAGCATTTTATCGTCAACTTTTTCCGCGTTAATCCAGCGCAAATCCAGATTCACATTATTCCAAGCCGCTGCCGCTTTAAGAGCTTCCGTCACGCAAATATAGGTATCTTCATTTCCCACATATTTTGCCACCAACCCCACCTTCACGGTTCGCGCATTTTTCTGCGCTCGCTTTTTGGAAAATTCCTCCCAGTCGGACATATCTGGCTCTTTGTCGTCCCCTACAAAATCATTGAGAATTTCCAGTACTCCAGATTTCAAAACATTAAACGGCACATCATAGACCGAATCAATATCTGGCAAATTCAGCACTGCCTCGTCTGCAATTCCCGAAAACTTGGCAATCTTTTCACAAATTTCGCGTGGCGCTGGTTTTTCCGTACGGCACACCACCACATCTGGAATAATCCCAAAACCGCGCAAATCTTTTAACGCATTTTGTGCCGGCTTACTCTTCAATTCTTTCGAAGTATTGATCCATGGCACGTAAACCACATTCACATAAAGACAATTTCGGCGTCCCACCTTATTACCGAACAATCTAATCGCCTCAATGAATGACAATCCCTCATAATCCCCCACCGTGCCACCAATTTCCACGATATGAATATCCGAATTTTTCGATGCATTCATAATTTTTTCTTGCACTAATTCGGTAAAATGTGGCACCAACTGTACGGTTTTTCCATGAAAACCTCCGGCGCGCTCTTTTTCGATCAACTCTTTAAAAATTGAGCCCGAAAGCGTAATCGAATAACGGTTTGTTTCAAAATCCAAGAAGCGTTCATAGTGGCCGAGATCAAGATCGGTTTCCACCCCATCATGGGTCACATAACATTCACCATGTTCCACCGGATTCAAAAGTCCTGCATCCACGTTTAGATATGGATCACACTTTTGCATCGTCACCTTATAGCCCTTGGCTTTCAAAATAGCACCAATCGAAGCCGCCGTAATTCCCTTACCGACCCCAGAAAGCACTCCGCCAGTTACGAAGATGTACTTACACTTATTCTTCTCTTTTTGTTTTTCGTCTTTATTTTTCATGGGACACCTCTCCTTTCGCCCACTCCATTAACTTTTACATACCTTCATATTAGCATAAACATTAAATAAAAATAGTCTATTTTCTCAGACTTTTCTTCATTTTCTCCCTAAATTCTGTTATAATATAGAAAATTGTTGGAAGTGTGTCCGAGTGGTTTAAGGAGCACGCCTGGAACGCGTGTATGCGGGGAACCGTATCGGAGGTTCGAATCCTCTCGCTTCCGCCATAAAAATAAAGAAGGCCTTTAGGTCTTTTTTTATTTTTATCTGCGAGAGGATGAGAACCGTAGGTTAGACCGGACGACGAAGCGAGTGAAAGACAAAAAGCTTGCTTTTTTCTTTCTGAGCGAGGAGGAACGGAAGGGTCTTGCGAAGCAAGAGCCTAATCCTCTCGCTTCCGCCATTAAAATAAAATAGACCCAGAGGGTCTTATTTTATTTTAATAATTTTTATCGATTTTCTTTATTATGTAAGAAATACACCAGCGCCGAAACAAAAGTTCCCAGTGTTATCATGCTACCCACTGCCATAGTCGCTATCATTGTTGCAGATATACTTAGTTCCGTCATATGATTCATGCGATCATAAATAAACAATGCCGACTCACTATTCGTTACATCTTCCTTTTTCTTTTCTTCCGACCTTTCGCAGAGCCAGGCATTCTTTAATATCAGCTTCTCATGCTTTTCAGTCCCATCGTGACAAATCGCTGGCACGTTATCCACCTCGACTCCTGCATGCATTGCAACCCTAATTTGACTCACACCCCAAACCGTCAAACCACCCGACACAAATCCTAAAATTAGTAGTAGCACCGTATTACAAATCACAAAATGTTTCTTATTTTCTCTTCCCGCCATTTATATTCCTTACGGTTACTTTTCTTCATTATACTAAATTCCTCACAAAAAAAGATTGCGTTTTCGCAATCTTTTTAATTATTCTGCCTTAGTCTCCGTTTTAATTTCTTTCGGCACCACAATCTGGCTACGCAGATACTTCTGGAAATTCGTGTAATTATATAGCGACCCCTCCGAATAAGTTGAAGCACCCGCTGGAATTACCACACTTGATAACCCAATTCTCCCCGTACCAAATTGATCAACCGTCGAAATCGGTTGAATTCCCCCTTCTAGTTTTGTACCAAAATCAATCAAAGTCCTCACCTCAGACATCACAATATTTGTTCTCAAATTGTCTCCCAAGCCGTCAATAATACTCATTACTTGACCCGGATTCATCAAGATTCCGATACTACTCATCTTATTTTTAATCGCATTCATAATCCTCTGCTGATTAATTTCGCGGTCAAAATTACTCCTTGAAAGACCATAATCCCCTGGTGCACAGGCCGCATTACGCGCTCTCGCTAGCTTCATCGCAAGGTCACCGTTCATGTTGTAATACATGCCTTTTTTCAGATCAATTCCCTGGCACGAATCATAAATTCCGTCCTCATCATCCGCATAAACATCCACGTCAATCCCGCCGATTTTATCCACGATCATCTTCACCACACTCCAGTCCGCCGCCACATAATAATGCATCGAAAGACCTGTCACTTCAGAAATTTTCTTCGCAAAATATAGTGATGCCGCATCCTTCGCATTACTCACGCTCATCGAATTTCTGTATTCTTCTAATGCACAGAGATAGGTTGCATTAATTTTTCCTCGATCCCCTACCGTACAGCTCATTGGCTCACTCCCCGCTACCGAATAGTTAACCCAAAGATCCCTTGGCACACTAAAAACTTTCGCCGTTTTATATTCCTGATTAATCGAAGCCACCAAAATCGAATCAGTTAATTCTTGACCACCATGACCCTTCGCATCTTCCGAAGTACCAAAAATCAAAAAATTCGTCTGTCCATTTTCATCCTTCTTTAATTCTGAACTAATCAGAATATCCATCGGATTTCCCTTAAATACCGCCGTGGAATGTGAAAGTAACATATAAGCCAAAGTGATTGCCGTAATAATTAAGACTAAAATTACCGACAAAGCAATCATCACAATTTTCGCCCAAAGCGGCACTTTATTTTTGTCTACTTTTTTTGCCTTCGATTTTTGGGATTTTACAGTATTTTCCGTTTTTAGTTTTTTAGTTTCCGCTTCCGCTTTTTCTGAAATCGCTTCCGCTTTTTCTAATTTTGCTTCTGCTTTATCTGAAACCGATTCTGCTTTATCTAATTTCGCTTCCGCTTTTTCTGAAACCGCTTCCGCTTTTTTCAATTCCGCTTTTGCTATTTTTTCAGTTTCCTTTTTTGATGTCTCATTTAATTCAACTTCATTCAAAACCGCTTCTGCTTTTTCTACCGAATTTTTAACCTCAGAAAAATCCTTCACAGCCATTTGTTTCTTACTGTGATTATGATTTTTCTTTTGATTTACCCCACTTTTCTTCGACTTTTTTTTCTTTGCCATAAAAACCCGATAAATTTCTACATAATCATAACATATTTTTCTTTTTAGTTTATAATAAGACTAATGGCACAAGAGGTAAATAATCAACAAACATCCCCAAACAACTTGATTGAACTTCATGATATTAATCGTGTTTTCGGCATCGGCGAAGCGGAATCTTACGCTTTGCAAAATTTTTATTTGCAGGTCAAACCTGGCGAATTTATCATGATTATGGGTCCATCCGGTTGTGGTAAAACCACGTTACTTAATATTCTCAGTTTTCTCGATCACCCCACCTCTGGTCAATATTTCTTAAACCAAACTCCGACCTCTCATTTTAGCAGTCGTCGTCTCGCCAAACTTCGTTCCCAAAAAATTGGTATTATTTTCCAAGAATATAACCTCATTCCTACCCTCACCGTTCTCGAAAATGTCGCCCTACCCCTTATTTATGCCGGAGTTAGTCATACTAAGGCCATCATTAAAGCTTCCGAAACTCTAAAAAATTTTGATCTTCAAACTAAAGAATATTACTATCCATACCAACTTTCCGGTGGCCAAAAGCAACGCGTCGCCATCGCTCGCGCTCTGGTCGCCAATCCTGAAATTATTCTCGCCGATGAACCGACCGGCAGCCTCGATACCAAGAGTTCCGAAGCTGTTATGCAAGAACTTCATCGCGTTCATCAGGCCGGTAATACTATTATTATGGTCACCCACAACCCAGCCCTCACCAAGTACGCCACTCGTGTCCTCCATATGATTGACGGTTCGATCGATCGCGATTTCAAATTCGTCGCCGACCATAATCTCCCAGAACGTATCGATATTCATTTCAATCCTAAAACTGCTAAATCCGAAACCACACCAGTTTCTTCTTGCTCTGAAGAAATTCCTGTTACTAATAAATCCGAAATTCCACGTATTATTAAATCGGAAACTCCACACATTATAAAACCAGAAGCTCCTCGCATCGCACCCGAGCCAAAACTTGCCTCAACGCGTCCGAAAGTTACTCGTACTTCCGAATCTTCCGCCAATCCTTTTGAGCCAAAATTTATTCCAAATACTCCAGAAAAACCTACTGAAAAATCCGTCGAGAAACCTCTTTCCTACAATCTAGGCACGGTTTCCGAACTCCCAACTTCCTCCAAAAAACCGGTTTCTACCCCTGTCAAGGAATATTTCCCACCAGTAAAATCCGAGACCGAAGAAACTAAACCAGAAACTCCTAAAAAAGAAACCGAGGAAGTCGAACCAGTCTCTCAAATCGCCACCATTACTCCAATCAAGCGTAATAAATCTAATTCCACCCTCAAATTTAATCTTAATTTTAACAAAAAATCTAAGTCTCACACTAAAAAATCTGCTAAAAAGAAAGGTCACAAATAATGTCATTGTTGCTTCGCACAAATTACGCCATCGCCCGCTCTTCCCTGAAGCGCCAAAAATTACGTACCTTTCTCACCTCTCTTGGTATCGCCATTGGTATTGCTAGTATCGTCTACACTTTTGGCATCATCGGTAGTTTTAAAAATCTTGTAAAATCCGAAACCAACGACGCACTCCTCGTACTTCAACAAAAGCCCGAGGAATCTACCGACATCACTTCCATCCTCACCGCCAAACCTCTCACTTCTTCCCCTTTTAATAAAGAAACCGTCGAACTCGTCCAAAAATCTATTAATACTACCGCCGCCGTTTCACCTCTTGCGCCTATCACCTGTAATCTCTCAGGCGATAATCTCGTCGCTAACGGTAATATTCTTGGTGTCAACGAATCAGCTCTCAAAATTCTCGGTCTCAAAATCAAAACCGGTTCCTTCCAAAGCGACGCCAGTCTCAAAACCATCGTTCTCGGTCACAACCTTTCCCTTCAACTTTTCGGCACCGCCGAAAGTATTGGCAAAACCGTCAATATAAAAGGTGAGCGCTACATTGTCACTGGTATTCTCGAAAACCAGGACAACCCTCGCAATTTTACTCGCTTCAATTTTAATCAAGTCGGTCTAGTTAATTTCGATCAGTTGGCCACCCTAAATCCCATTATCGAAAAAGTCCTCATTCAATTACCAGATCATGCCACCATGCTTTCCGTCAAAGATTCTCTGAATAAAAAACTTTCTGAAAATCCTAACCTCGCCGGCGCCTTCCAACTTGCTTCCGAAGAACAAATTTCCCACCCAGCTTCTTCTAATGTCAAACTTATCACTGTTCTGCTTTCCATTATTGCCATTATTTCTATCGTCGTTGGATCCATCAGCATCACTAGTATTATGATTGCCACGGTTACCGAACGTACTCATGAAATCGGTGTTCGAAAAGCCATCGGTGCCACTCATTTTAATATTTTCTTGCAATTTATTTTCGAATCCATCCTGCTTAATCTCTCAGGTGCTGTACTTGGTTTCATTATTGGTTATGCCGCGCTTCTCATCACTGCCTTCCTTACCGAATTTAAAATTTATTTCTCACCAGAAATCCCTGCCATCACCCTCGGTGTCGCCCTTTTCACCGGCTTTATTTCTGGTACCATCCCATCACTCAAGGCGGCAGGCAAAAACCCTATTGATTCCATCAAACAACCAAATCGCTAACCTCAGTCAATCATTCAACTCAATCTCTCTCCGCCTCACCCATTTCTCCGTCCTAATCACTCCTCCATTTCAACCATTCTTCCCTGTTCGTGGTATAATTTACTCATGAAAATTTTGGGTATCGAAACTTCTTGCGACGAAACTGCTGCCGCCATTGTCGAAAATGGTGATCAAATTTTGAGCAATGTCGTAGTTTCTCAAATCGATATTTTCGCCAGTTACGGTGGTGTCATCCCTGAAATCGCTGCCCGCTCTCATCTCGAAGCCATCCTGCCAGTCATCCACCAGGCCTTCACTGAAGCCGGCCTAAAACCGAATGATTGGTCTAAGATTGACGCCATCGCCGTCACTCACACTCCAGGTCTGCTGGGCTCACTTCTCGTTGGTACACTTTCCGCTCGCACTATCAGCATTTTGCACCACATCCCTTTCTATCCAGTACATCACCTCAAATCTCATATTTATGCCAACTGGCTCACCGAAAAACCTGAATTCCCCCTACTTGCTCTCGTTATTTCCGGCGGACACACCCAAATTATCCGTATGAAACATCACAATCATTTTGAAATTATTGCCTCCACTCGTGACGATGCCGTCGGTGAATGCTTCGATAAAATCGCCAAAATACTCGGCCTTCCCTATCCAGGCGGACCAGCCATTTCCAATCTCGCGAAATCCGGCAATCCTCATCGTTTTACTTTCCCTCACCCACTGGCTAATTCTCTCGATTTTTCTTTTTCTGGCCTCAAAACCGCGTTCTTACGCACTGTCCAAAATCTCGTCAATGTCCCAATTTCCTATCCTTCTTCCAAGCTCGCTGAATTACTCGACGAAACCACCAAGGCCGATCTCGCCGCCTCTTTCGATCAGGCTGTCACTGATATTCTCCTTGAAAAAATCACTGCCGCCATTAAACAAAATCCCGAAACTAAATCCCTCGTCATCGCTGGTGGCGTTTCTGCTAATCAGACCCTCCGTGAAGACGCCAAAAAACTCGAAACAAAATTCCACGGTCTCAAATGTTATTTTCCATTACCAAAATTCTCTGGTGATAACGCTGCCATGGTTGCTTCCGCCGCCTACTATGAAATTTTATCCGGTGTCAAACCTTCCGACCCATATAAACTCAATATCCTTCCCCGTTCCGAAATTAAATAATCTCCAAATTACCACCCAAATATTCCCCATATCGGGGATATTTTTTTAAACTTCTATTTATTTTTCATTTGAAAATCCGGCTAATTTTATATATAATTAAGCATAATTAGTTTATTGGAGGTTTATTTGTGTTGAGACTTTTAGATCTTAACCGAATTAATTTTTTGGTTAAGAAAAGTTTTATCTTTCTAGCCCTACTTGGGTCGGTTTTTGTGATTTTTAATTCCCCAAAAGCCGTCTACGCAGAAGATCCAGCTGCTTCCCTAACTGTTACCGGTGATTTTAATATCGACCTCACTCCTCAAGGTACCGAGCAAATTATGCTCCGTGCTTCCGGCATGCAAGCTATTGCTAAAACCAGTAGTATTGCTGGTTACTCTCTCTACGTTTCTGGTGGTGATGAAAATGGTAATTTTACCAACGAAAAAGCACCAAATTCTATTCTTAAACCTCTGAAGCAAAATTCCTACTACGGTTTTCCTTCCGATAGTATCAATATTTGGGGATTCTGTAGCCAACCATATGGCGCGACTAATAGATGCGATTCAAGTTATTATGCTATCGGCAAACCTAGCGCCCCTACTCTTCTAAAAAAATCCGATACCGCCACCCCGTCAGATGGTTTTACTTATAAAGCTAATCTTTTTGCTCGTGCTAATCAACAAATTGTCTCCGGAAAATACGTTGGTGATATTACTTTTTCACTTATCGTTAACGATGAAATCACCTCTACTTTAGTCACCGGACGTAATTTTAATAAAGCCATCCGCGAAGCCACTGGCGTCACAGATCCAACTATTCTTAACGATCCTACCACCGAACTACCATCCCAAATTTCTACTTTTAAATTCGCCAAAGCTGAACCATCTGGTACAGACAAGAAAACTGTAAAAGTTTCTATTGAAAACTCTGAAGAACCAGTTTATCTTACCGCCGTCAAAAATTATAGTAATCGCTACGATCTCACCGTCTGGTCTAATGCACACCACATCGTCGCCAATCAAGATTCGTCCTATATGTTTTCTGGCCTTGCGAATCTTTACTATGACATCTTTTCCGCTTGGCCTTCCAATAATCTTCTTGATTTCTCTAAAGTTAAAAATTTTTCTCATTTCTATTATAAAGTTGATAGCTTCAGCAAGTCTGAATCTTCTTACTACAAGATAAATGTTCCTGCTTATCTTTATAATGCTATTGCCAAATCTAATCCAACTAATATTGATTCAATGTTTGAAGATGCCAACGTTGATCCACATCTAATCCTCAATACCACCGGCCCTATTTCCACCAATAAAACCTTTAAAAATAATGGTAAGCGCAGCTATAGTGCCTACATCTCCGGCAACTTTATTGAAAATAGCTCGGATATGACTTCCCTTTTTGAAGGTAGTCAAATTTCCCTCTCCTCTGCATATGCCGCATCTGAAAACTTTGGTAAATACACCACCTCTACTAATTCCATGTTTAAAAATTCAAGCACCACTATGATTGATTTTGGTAAGGCTAATTTTGTTAATCTCACTGATACTGAAAGTATGTTTGAAAATTATTCCAGAAACTACGTTCGTTTTTATATGCCGAAAAAAGCTAATAATTCTAAACTCAAAAAGATGCGAGCTATGTTTAAAAATATTCAAACCGACTCTGATACTACCATAGATCTTTCATCGTTTAACACTGAGGCGGTTACCGATATGAGCTATCTTATCGGTAACGATCAGACTCAGCGCTATAAATATAGTAGAGTTTCCAGTATTACTCTGGGTGATAACTTTATCACCAAAAATGTTACTAATATGGAAGGCATGTTCCGTAAAGTTTATGATGTTAGAACTTTAAATCTAGGTGCAAACTTTGATACTAGTAAAGTCACTAATATGTTTGCGATGTTTGAAGGTGGTTATTATCTTGAAAATCTTATTCTCGGCGACAAATTTAAGACCGATGAGGTAACTAATATGAGTCGTATGTTTGCCGGTTGTTGGTATGTAAAAGATATTGATTTTTCAAAATTCAATACTAAAAATGTTACCGACATGAGTTACATGTTTAACGATGCTACTGCTTTTCGTAACTTTACTAACACCGCGAAATTTAATACCGAAAAAGTTACTGACATGAGTTACATGTTCTCCAATACACGCTTTACTACTCTCGATCTTTCAGCCTTTAATACTAAAAATGTCACTAATATGGCCTACATGTTTGATCGCACTAGTAATAGTGTTAACGTTACTTACCCAGCAGTTTTTGACACTAGTAAAGTTACCGACATGAATCACATGTTCAATGAATCCTATATCAAGAATCTTCCAGCTGCCGGTTTTGACACTAGAAATGTGACAAATATGTCTTACATGTTTAGAAGAGTTTATTATATGAAGGATCCTCAAGTATTCAATCTCAATACTAGAAATGTCACAAATATGGAAAACATGTTCGAACTCGCCTTTGAATCTCAGCCAAATCAAAATGCTATCTTCGGTTCGGATTTTAATACTGAAAAAGTTATAACCATGGCTAATATGTTTAAAGAATCTAATATTGGCGAGATTGATCTAACTAATTTCGTAGGCGCACCAGAAGCTACTACCATGGCATCTATGTTCGATAAAACTAAAGCCACTAAAATCACCTTCCCAGCCACCTTCAATACTTCGAAAGTTACCGACATGTCTAGGATGTTTGCTCAAATCTATACTCTTCCAACCAATCTCCATCTTAAACTACCATTTGACACCAGTAGTCTTACTACTATGAATCAGATGTTCTATAGCTTCCCAGGTGAATCTATTGACGTCTCTTCGTTTAACACTCAAAACGTCACAGATTTTAGTATGGCCTTCTATGGTGCGAAAATTACTAGCCTCGACCTTAGCCATTTCAACCTCGAAAATGTCACTACAATGTCTAGCGCCTTTAATGACTGTTATAATCTAGTTACTCTTAATTTAACCGGAGTTAAGACCAGTAATAAACTAACCACAATGAGTTCCTTATTCTATCGCAATTACAAATTAACTTCAGTCGATTTATCAGGTTTTGACACATCAAACGTTAATAGCTTCTCAAATGTGTTCTATCAAAACCGAGAGCTTACTACCATCTATGTTTCTGAAAAATTTGTCGTTAAACCATCTGCTGATAAATCCTATGCCTTCGACGATGATAATAAACTCGTCGGTGGTGCCGGAACCGTCTACAATTACTACAATAGTAACGCAAATTACCTCCGTATCGATGACCCATCTAATAGCAAACCTGGCTACTTTACCTATAAAGCCGCACCATAGCTCCCTATTCACTTCTGTCTAAGCAATTAATTTATTTAACGAAAACCCCAGCTTCTCATTCGAAGTTGTCCGATAATCCCCTCTTCCCTCTCTCACTCTCCGAGAAAATTCAGCACGCAAAAAAGACTCGTCCTCCGCGAGTCTTTTTGGTTGAACAAAATTCTACCTGCAAAATTATTCAGCAGCATCATCATCAAAAATCTCAATATCTTCCACCAGTACCGGAATCGCCTGCTGGAAAACTTCGTAAATTTGTCTAGCTAGCTTCCGAATTTCTGGATGTGCCATTCTCGAACCGCGCAATTTCAAAAAATGTCGCCATTCTCTAAAATTTGCCGTCATCATTAGTTCCGTTTTCAAGCAAAGCGGCAACACATCCCGCGCCTTTTCCGGCTTCACGCCAGCATCAATTTGATGTAGGTACGTCCTCTCCGACATCTCCATTAAATTCAGCCATTCCCTCGCCTCATTTTCCGCCAGGCCACTCGACTCAATCACTGTAATTTCCCTTGCAAATTTCCCATTCGCATAATTACAATACCTCGTAGACTCCTGGGAATAAGACGCCAAACGATGTCTCACAATTTCCTGTGAAATTGCTCGATCCGTCACGATCTTGAATGTGCAACTTCCGTGTTCCAGTGGTGACTCATGCCCATTTTTGATCAGCATCCGAACAAACTTCTCGGTGCTTCCCTCCGGATCTTTCGGCTCACTCAGATAGCAGATTCTTCCGCATTTTTCTACATGTTTTAATAATATCTGCAGATAAAATTCATCCGAAAGCTCATCCAAAAAAGGATTCAACAATCTTGCACTTGTTTCCATGATTTTCATTTCAACCTCCTAATGTACTAAACCAACGTTTCTCTGTCGAATAATAATTCAAGCTAATTCAAATCATATCAATAAATTTAAATTTTTCAAGCATAAACAAAATTCGTAAAAACTAAAAGTCTAAGTCAAAATAAAACTACTCAGAAGACTAAACCAGTCTAAGTCAGAAAACTACCCTAAAGACCAAATCCAGTACCAATAAATCGAAAAACCACATCAAAAATAAACCTCATTGCAGTGGCTAATCAAAATTCTTGACGGCAATCCATCAAAAATAAACCAAATTTAGTTATTTTTAACCGCACCTATTAAACCGCTCTTCAAACAAATTTAAAAATCAATCAAAAATAACCTTAATTTGCGATCATCTAATCAGAAAAGCCTGCGCTTCCCTGCATCAATAATATCTTGGGCCTTTCTTAGAAGTTTCGTTAGCCCGAGTTCCGAGTTACTTGAACCCACATGAACCAGTTTCACAACCTTGCCATGCTCTTTATAGCAAACTTGCACCCCGGTCGCACCAGAAGCTGTCTTAAATTTTCTAATATATGCCACAACCACATTTTAACATAACCTTCTTCCCTTTTCCATCCAACCTCAATATTTTCCAATCTACCTCAAAAACATTATCAGCCCAACCCGTGCATTTTTTGCACTAGTTCCCTACTTGAATATTCCTATATATCCTAGACCAATAAACAAACCCAAGTCCGAATATCCCAACCCGTGCATTTTTTACACAAGTTCCCTTTTTATATAAATCAACTTAATGCTCATAGGTAGGCTTTTTCCACTATTATTCCCCCGACTTTTCCCGAAAGTGCATAAGTTTATTTTAATTCTTCCCTATATTTAGAACCCACTTGACTTAGCAACCCGCTCACGCTAATATAGACATAACAATTATCGAATTTTTAAAACGGAACACATAATTTTAACTACGATAGCGCCTCGGTAATTGGGTCATATAAGAACAGATCAGTACCTTATTAGGAAATGTTTATGCTTATTTGTCAAGCATATAACATTAGCATTTTAAATTATGCAAGATTTTTCATGTGCTTAACAGGGAAGCATTGTATTTTCATGCCATTTTTCACAACAGGCAAGGGAATCATGTAACCTATAAAAAGCGCATAGTATTTTTATGCCAAAAATTTTTATTAAATAAGAAAATACTCTTATTAGGATGCTAAAAAACTAAATTTATCATTAAGATTATATCTGGGATACTAAATGACCTCTATAAATTAAAACTTGAAGGGAACTACTCTAATTATTTTGCGCATAAAGACACACACACGCATTAAGCTTAAACCTCAGCCTCTATATCAGATATCACAAAAAACTTCGGCTCATAACCGAAGTTTTTTATCTATATACAACTTCCAGTACATTCTAAAAGGGAAGCGCCGGACTTTTTTAGACTACATTGTAGTAGGGAAACACTGAACTCCTTAGATTACATTCAGCTGCATCTTCATTTCTTCGATCAGCTTTTCTTTTTCTGCGATCAGATTACGCGTCTCTCTCACCAATTCCACCGGCGCCCTCTCGACATAATTTGGATTCATCATACGAGAATTTAATCCGTCGAGTTCACGACCCACTGCCAAAATCTTCTCCGTCAGTTCATTCTTATACTTAGCTACCACCTCAGCCGTCACGTCGAGGTATAACTCATGGTTAGCGATTGCTAATTTCAAACCTCGCGGCGTACCATTAGTCGAGGAAATATAAGGCACGTGTGATAAGAATTTCAAAAGCAAAGTATTTTCGATCGCCATTACATCTTCACCGAAGAGTAAGCCGAATTTCTTATTATTATTTAGAAGCGACAGGGAATTGTTCGTCGCACGAATCTTCGTCACCACCTCAATCATCCGTTCGAAATTCATCGCTGAAATCTCATCGTACTTCATGGTTTCAGGCCAACCCGCGTCGATCACCATACCGGAAGTCCAAGAAAGATTTTGCCAAATCACCTCTGTAACGAAAGGCGCAAAAGGATGCATCATCATCAAAACATTCTCTAAAGTTTTCTTAAGAAGTGGAATATTCTTAAAAATCTTCTGACTCTCCAGGAACCAGTCCGCATATTTATCCCAGACCAAGCTATAGACAATTTCCACCGCCTCTGAGAAACGGTACTCACTCATCGCCTGTTCCAGCATCGAGCTAGCCCGGTTAATTTCATGACAAATCCAGTCTTCACCTGCATTTTCCGTTGTATAATCTACAACGCTTGTCTCTGTTAAATTCGCAGCAGACTCATCCACCATTCCTTGCACGAAGCGTGAAATATTCCATAATTTATTACAAAGATTACGGCTCGAAATCACTGAATTCTCTGAGAACGCCTGGTTTAATCCCGCTGAGCGACCACGCAAAATCCCCATACGGAAGGCATCCGAACCATATTTTTCAATCAATTCCATCGGGTTAATCACATTCCCCTTAGATTTTGACATCTTCTTACCCTTAGCGTCCAAGACTAAACCATGTAGATAGACTTCCTTAAATGGCACTTCGCCCGTCACGTAAACCCCCATCATAATCATTCTAGCCACCCAAGCAAACAAAATATCTGCCCCGGTCTCCATTACATTTAACGGATAGAATTCATTTTTGAAGCCCTCTTCCCAGTTCGTACAAACAATTGGCCAGTGTGAAGAAGAGAACCATGTATCAAAAGTATCCTCGTCACGACGATATTTTACACCGCCGATTTCAATCTCAAACAGATGCGTTCTAGTATCAAACACCCATTCCTCACCTTCTGCATTTGGATCAATCTTATGGAACATCGGAATTGCAATCCCCCAAGGAATCTGACGTGAAATATTCCAGTCCTTCAACCCCTCGAGATAATTAATCAAAACCTTCTGTTTATTCTCTGGATAAAACTTAATCTCATTATTATTTAAGCGTTCAATCGCCATTTTCGCTAGTTTCGAAGTATCAATAAACCACTGCTCTTTTAGCATTGGCTCAATCACTGTACCACACTTATAGCAGTGCGCTACAGAATGTTGCATTTTCTTTTCGCCGACCAGTAAGCCAGCATCCTTTAGCATTTTTACCGTCTTCTTGCGGGCTTCTTCTACCGTCAGCCCAGCAATTTCTTCACCACAGACCGGTAACATCTTACCATCAAATCCAATCACCTGAATTCTCGGTAGATCATGTCGCAATCCCACCTCAAAATCATCATTATCATGCGCTGGCGTAATCTTCACCACCCCTGTACCGAAGCCCATCTCGGCGTGTTCATCCAACACTACCGGAATTTCACGACCCGTCAGCGGTAAAATCAAAGTCTTGCCATGTAAAAATTCATAGCGTTTATCATTTGGATTAACCGCCACGGCCGTATCGCCGAATAAGGTTTCTGGACGCGTAGTCGAAACTACCACACCACCCTCAATTACTCTCTCGACTTCACCATTTTCATCTAGAAGTTCCACCTTAGCGTCACTATCTACCCCCAGCCCGAATGGATATTTAATCTCGTAGAGAATACCTTTTTCATTCTTATATTCCACCTCAATATCCGCAAAAGCCGTCTGATGTTTCGTACAATAATTTACTAATTTTTCACCACGATAAATCAGACCGTCCTTCCACATCTGCTCAAAGGTCTTGTAGGTACGGCGCACTACATTTTCATCCAGGGTAAAAGTGAGGTCCTGCCATGAACAAGAAGCCCCGAGCGCCCTTAGCTGCAGTTCCATATCGCCGCGTTTACTCTGTACAAAATTCCAGACTTCGCTATAAATTTCCTCACGGCTCATCGAAAAACGAGAACGACCCGATTTCTCTAACTCACGTTCATAAACCACCCAAGTTTCAAAACCAGCATGGTCCGCCCCTGGCACATACCAAGTTCTACGTCCGCGTAATCTGTTGTAACGGGTCAGGGAATCTTCCACTGCCACTGTTAAACCGTGACCAATATGCAAATTTCCGTTCGCATTTGGTGGTGGCATCACAATCGAATAGCGTTTTGCTTTCTTGCCATCCGTCTCAGCCTCATCTTTCTTTGGCAAAAATTTACCCGCCGCCTCCCAAGCTGCGTAGATATCCGCTTCAAAATCCGCCGGATTATATGCCGGAGCAAATTTCATTATTTTTCCTCACTTTCTAAGAATAATTTTTCTCGTATTTCAGCCATTTCCGCTTCGGGAACTTCCACCACCTGGCCATATTTATAATTTGGATCAAAAGTCGTAAGGTGCACATGCGCATGCGGCACATCTGTACCGATCACCTTAATCAAAGTCCTCGCCCCCAGAACTTTCTCCATGTTGGCCGCCAATTTCTTCACGGTTTTCATCACCGCAAGATAATAATCTTCTGGTAAATCGTAAAGTTTGTCGACTTCGAGTTTCGGCACTACCAAGGTATGACCTTTGGTTTCTGGGTGAATATCCAAAAAAGCCAAGGTCTTTTCATCCTCATAAATTTTATAGCAGGGAATCTCACCCGCAATAATTTTTGAAAAAATACTTGCCATTTTGCCTTCCTTCACCCCACCATCCAATTAATTTTCTCTCTTAATTATACTAAATTTCTCCCCTGATTTCCACCTGTAGATAAATATTTTATATAATAATTATTTATAATTTAATACAAAATAGACCTCAGAATTTTTCCTGAGGTCTATAGTTATTTGGAATCAACTCAAAAATTGCGATTTCAGAAAATCGAATTTATTAAGTCAATCACTTTATGGGCTAAATAAATATATTATTTAATATCAATTTTCAATTCATCATTTACATAATCTAAGTGGATTTCCATTCCATCTTCGATACCATGACGGATTAATTCAACTGAAAGTTTGTTTTCGATTTGACTTTGGATGAATCGTTTAAGTGGACGAGCACCGAATTTCATATCGAATCCAGCAGATGCTACCCAAGCAGAAACTTTTTCATCATATGTTAATTCAATATTTCTACTTGCAACAC
>ERZ773250.191-NODE-191-length-39981-cov-6.943621_pt1 | contig 39981 bp, 50 predicted proteins | sample MGYA00511258_ERZ773250 | MGnify/ENA primary metagenome ERZ773250 (study PRJEB29015, sample SAMEA2738164) | human oral metagenome | biome: human oral; feature: human-associated habitat; material: saliva | place: China | collected 2187 ... | reverse complement strand
AAAATATATTATTAATTATATTTGATGCTTGTTTACGCATGTCATCGGTATAATGTACATAATTTTCTATGACCGTTGGCACTGTATCCCCTAATAAAGCGGATACAGTTTTTATATCTGCACCATGTGACAATAATCTTGTTGCATATGTATGTCTTAGTGAGTGCATGGAATATTTTTTACCTATAATTTTCCGCATTATTTGATTTGGATAACCTGCTGAACAGCCTTTATGAAATATACGAGATTTATAATCTTGTGGGTTTTGTTCCCCTTTCCAGTAGATAAACAATGCGGTAAGTGTTTTAGGAATGGGAATAACCCTATTTCCGTATTTGTTTTTTACGGGTGCAAATTTATTTAAAATATATTGTTTGTTAATTTTAATTGAGTTTTCTTCAAAATTTATATCTTGCCATGTAAGACCTGCTATTTCACTTTTTCTCATTCCTGTTTGCATGGCAACTAATATATATAAGTGGACAATTTTTTCTTTAGGTTTAAGTGCATTCAATAGCTTGTTGTATGTGTCATTATCTAAAGAAATACGCTTTTCTACTCTTTTGTCTTTAATATATGAAATTTGTTTTGCGGGATTCTCTTTTAATATTTTGTGTTTTACAGCGTGGTTTATTAGCAATTTTAATATAGAGATACATCTATTTATTGTCCCAATGCTATATTTTTCTGTTAATACATGTATTTGTTTAGTTATATCTTGATAACAAATATCTACCATTCTTTTGTCTCTTAATTCTTTTATTATGTTCGTGATAGTTTGATATGTTTTTATCGTTGTTTCCGATAAAGAGTTATTTTTATCTCTTAGATAAATCTGTTCTAAAAACTCCCCTAATGTAATGTTAAGTAGTGTTTTGTCTGTTGTAAGTCCTGATAATTGTTCTAGTTCTTTTATCATGGTCGCTTGATATGCTTTAGCTTCTACTTTTGTTTTAAATCCTTGTTTGCTTTTCTGTTTCCAATTTCTACCGACCTTATAAGAGCCGATTAACTGGTATCCATTATCTTTTTTTCTGATAGTAAAATTAATTTGTAATCCCATAGTCATTACTCCTTTTACATAAATTAAAAGCTCGCATGTATTGTCACATGACGAGCTATTTTTTATCGTACACATTGAACTATCAACTAATAGTTGACTGTTGCCGACATCTTGATTAATTTAACTATTGTTTATTTTTATTTATTTTTTGCCTAATCATTAAACAAATAATAGCTAAAAATGCTAAAGCGGTTAATACCATTCCGCATTCATTCAAAAACAATAACACCTTTAAAATAAATACCATTTTTATATATCCTCACGTTTTGAGCTGTTAAACATTCTGCTGATTAATTCCGAAACACAAACAACACCGACAACAATTGCGTGTATTAAAAAATTAATAATTATAATAGGTAGCATTATAATATTTACTGCAACCCCGATAATAAGCATTATGATTTCCATATTTACTCCTATCTTATAAAACAGCTTTCTTTGCTAAATGTTTTTAACAACTCTAATGTATCTTTAAGTGTAAGTGTTTTCTCGCCCTTGATACTATCTATCATAGTTGGGTTGTTTCTTAAGCACGTATGAGCTATGAGCAGAAAGGCAAATTTATTAGATTCATACTCTTTTTTGTCTTGCTTAGAAACAGATAGTTTATGTATATCAAATAAATGATATCCGCCTTTGTGAAGTATCACGTGTCCTAATTCGTGAGCAAGCACCACACTACGTTGATTATTATCTAAATCCGAATGTATTAATATAATCTTTTTATTTAACACTTTAACCAATAGTCCGTATGAGTCAATGCTATCTGTATGAACAACGGATATGTTCATAAATTTGCATAATTCATACGGGTTGTTTGTTTCATATTGTCTTACTATATCCAATACTAAAGGATACATACGTTTCATACTATTCCTCGAGAATTGTTTTTAATATATTTCTAATTTGTTTCTTTTCTTTATCGCTCAATTCTTTACCGCCATATGTCATATATGTAGCAGTAGAAAGAATATCTTCTATTTCTACAGTAGGTTCTTTTGTATCTTTTGTGGTGCTTATACTTTCTAATGTATCGGCAGTAATATTTAACCCTTTGCATATTTTAAGGATATTATCTATAGATGCTCCGCCTACGTTTTTTAAAATAGATAATAGCGTTGAATATGGCATATCAATTTTTAACGCAAAATCTTTAATATTACCTAAAGACTCTATTTTTTCTCTTAAATATTGTTCCCTTGTCATATTTAACACCACCCTTATATTACTGATAATATCATACAAAAAACGGTATTTCAACATTTTTTTATCAAAAACGCTTGCAAAAAACAAAATACCGTGTTAATATATAATCAACAAAACGAAATATCGTTTAGAAAGGAGGGCGAAATATGTATCCAACACTCAATGCGGAAATAGCTAGATTGGGAATGAGCAAAAAAACGTTTTCTAAAAAGTGTGATATCCCTTATAGTACATTTCTTAATAAGATTAACGGGGATGCCCCGTTTACGTTTAATGAATGTATTAGAGTAAAAAAAGCATTGAATACCAATTTAACCGTAGAAGAAATTTTTTTAAAGAACAACACGATATTTAATGTTTAATTTTAACAAGAAAACGAAATCTTATAAAAAGGAGATGACACAATGAATAATTTACAAGTATTTAAAAATAACACATTTGGAAATTTACGAGTAGTACAGAAAAACAATCAAACATGGTTTGTAGCAAAAGATGTTTGTGAATGTCTAGGACTTAGCAATTCGAGAAAAGCGTTAACACGATTAGATGCGGATGAAAAAGCTGATGTAACTTTAAGTGACGGCAGGCAAAACAGAAACTATGCAACTGTCAATGAATATGGGTTATACGCATTAGTACTCTCTAGCCGTAAGCCGGAAGCACATCAATTTAAACGTTGGGTGACACACGACATATTACCTACCATTCGTAAACACGGTGCATATATGACACCAGAAACGATTGAAAAGACGTTAACTGACCCCGACTTCATTATTCGCCTTGCTGCAGAACTCAAGAAAGAAAAACAAGCAAGAATCAAGGCGGAAGAAACCATTATACAGAACAGACCAAAGGTCTTATTTGCTGATGCGGTATCAGACAGTAACAGCTCCATTTTAGTAGGAGACTTAGCAAAGATATTGCGAGGTAACGGAATAAACATCGGACAGAAGAGATTGTTTGCGTGGTTGCGCGAAAACGGATTCCTTATGAAAGGAACAGAAAGCCGAAACATGCCGACACAAAGAGCGATGGAGATGGGATTGTTCAAGGTTAAAGAAGGAACTTACATTAATGGAGACGGAGTAAACGTAACCACCAAAACAACTAAAGTTACAGGGAAAGGGCAACAATATTTTATTAACAAATTCTTAGGAAATTAAAAATGAAAAAGCTATATACAGTACAAGAGCTTGCCGAGATAATGAACGTTGCCACAAACACGATATATAAATACGAAAAAACAGGACAGATTAAATGTATTAAGAATTTAAGACCTATGAGGTTTACGCAGGACGAAGTAGAACGTCTTATCGGCGAAGAGTTAAACAAAGAAACGGAAGAAGAAAAAAAGCTAAAGAAAGAAAACAAGAAACTAAAAAGCGAGATACAACGATTAAAGGGTCGATTAAATCGTATAGCGTCAGTTGCTTGTAGTGAGCTTGCGGAGGAGGTGGAAACATGGTAAAGAAAAGCATTTTACGGCGTATCAAATGGGATAACGTAGCAGTGGTGTTTACGTGGATAGTAGCTATTATCTGTATCGGTTATATGTGTTACAGCACAAAAAGCTATGCAGTAACTACTACAGATGGACTTGTCAGACACAGCTACACCTTACAAGTAGGTGATACGATTTGGGACGTGGCAAGTAACGTATCTACATCAAACGATGATGTAAGAGAGGTTGTATACAAGATACTTGAAGACAATAAGATATCTAATCCAAGTGCAGTACAGCCAGGACAAACAATTTATATTTACTTAGAAAGAAAACAATAAGGAGTAATAAAAATGAATAGAAAAACTTCAAAGGATGAGTAAACATGGCAAAAGGGATGGAAATTAAATTAGCCCCTAATATCGGCGAAACGTGCTTAAAAATAAACGATGGCGAAGAAATTCCAAAGATTGGAGATGTCATTGAATCTACCGCAGGTATTACGGGCAAAAAGAAACGAGTACAAATTATTGATATTGGAACTATAACGCCAATGTTTGGATATAAGATAGTCAAAATTTGGTTTAACAGAAAAATAAAAAAGGAACGCAAGCACAAAGCTTAACGTTCCCTTTCAAAAAGGAGTAACTAAAAATGAAATACATTTTTATTACTACCGATATTATATCACAAGGAGAAAAAAGATGGAATATCATTTTGAAAATTTATCAAGAACAATAGAAATAGTCAACAACAAATTGCTTATTGCTTTAGAAAAAATATTCGAGGATAACGGCGGAAGAGTGCTGTATACCACGCTTTACAACTTAACAGGTGGCGATGTGTTTTTGCGTGACCGTGTATTTATTGAACAGGTAAAAGGACGCATGGAAAGACAGGGAACTAAATTTGATGTAGTTGTTGATGTGAAGTTAACACAAGATGGATTTGATAAATTTTATGAGCCGTCACTGAAATTATCTGTAACACCTATTGATCCGACAGGTTATCCGTTAAGAGCAAAAACTGTAACAACAACGATAGGCTACTACATCACATCCATCGAAGAAGAAATAACAAGAGTGATTGACAATATGGACAAAAAAGCGTTTGAAGAGATGGAAGATCCCGATAAAAAAATGCCGTTTTAAAAAGGAGAAATGAAATGTATAGACCATTATATGAATTATCTAATGAATACAGAGCGTTAATCAATGAGGTTGTAGATACAGAAACAGGGGAAATCAAAGGAAGTGAGCTTGATTTTGGAGCACTTGTCGCCTTGCGAGACGACATAGAAAACAAAGTGAAAAATATCGGTATCTACTATAAAAACGAAGAGTCAGAAGCAGACAAGATAAAAGCGGAAATAGACCGCCTTACTAAACGCATGCGACATCATAAAGCGGAAGCAGAACGCAGCAAAAATTATCTAATGACATATGCGTTTGGTGTAAACGTTGATACCCCTAAGGTAAAAGTTAAATTTAACAAAGGACGAGAAAGCGTGAATATCATCGATGAAAAAGCTATACCGGACAAATTTATAAAAGTGACTTACACCCCGAACAAAACAGAAATCTGTAAACTTTTAAAACAAGGTGAAAAGGTCGCAGGTTGTGAGCTTGTAAGAAAACCGACAGTAAGCATTAAGTGAGGTATATATGGCAGAAAAAAAGACAGTACAGGCGGTTGAAACACCGCCCACTACCATGACAGGTTTAGAAAAATTATTACATATACAAGTAAATCTTGACGGGAATAAAGATTTAGATAACTCATTTGGGGGATATAAATACAGAAATTTAGATGGAATTTTAACCAAGTTAAAACCGTTTCTTAAAGAAACAAATACTGTAATACATTTTGATGATGGGTTCGAAGTTGTAGCAGATAGAGTGTATATAAAAGCGGAATGTTCGTTGATTGATGTTGATACAAAAGAAGTTATTAAAACATCAACTGCTTACGCAAGAGAGCCAGAAAGCAAAAAAGGAATGGACGAAGCACAACTAACGGGGACTTGTACCTCGTACGCTCGTAAAGATGCGATAAGTGCTTTACTTGCTATAAGCCCTAGACCAGATAATGACGATTTAGCAAGCATGGGAGAGGGCGGAAACGAACTCAAGCACAAGATGAAAGGAATATTACAAGGAAGGAATATAGATGTATTTGATTTTTGTAACGTGGTATTTAAAAAAGATTTCTTTGATATTTCCGTTAACATGGTCAATGAATTTTTAGCAAGACCAGACAGTGCAATTGACGTTTACGAAAAGATGAAAAATGAAAACAAAAATTAAAAACCTACAAATACGCTTTAACTCCCTTAATACAGCAATCTTAGAGGTGGAGATAGGTAAGAATAGTCTTGCCTATCTACCGCCCTTAGACAAAGAATTAACCGTTGAAATTAAGGAATATAAAAAGAAACGGTCGCTCAACTCTAATGCTTTAATGTGGGAACTATGCGAGAGGATAGCAAAAAAGATAGACAGCACAAAAGAAGACGTATATAGACAGGCAGTAAGAACAGTAGGAGCTTGTTTTGCGACAACCGTTGCAAGCGTGCAAGCCGATGGACTTATAAAGAGTTGGAGTATAAAAGGGGTTGGCTGGATAGCTGAAAAGATATCCGAAAATAATGGACTTACCGATATATTACTTTATGCAGGGTCTAGTACTTATACAACCGAGCAAATGGCAAGACTTATTAATTACTTGATGGACGAATGTGAAGAGTTGGGAGTAGAAATTGACACGAATACGTTTAAAACCTAAAGGTTATGAAAAGATATGTAAGCTCGTAGACGAGAGGGATAATGGGCGGTGCATTGTTTGCCATACCACGCAAGGGATACAACATCATCATGTTATTTTCCGTAGTGCTTGCGGAAGTGATTTACCTAACAATCTTGTATGTTTATGCAATAATTGCCACTCTATATATGCACATGGTAAGACCTCAAAAAAGTGGCAGAAGATGTTTATTGAATATTTAAACAATTCAAAACAAAAAGCGTATCACAAAGCAATAAACAAAGAGGTAAGCGAGATTGTTAAGCGATACGGGATTAACGAGAAGGTGAGGTGTATAAATGAGTGAAAATAAATACTATTGGATAAAGCTAAAAACCAATTTTTTTGATGAATCTACCATAGATTGGTTACAAGAACAAGAGCATGGATGTGAGTATATCGTTCTTTATTTACGTTTATGTTTACTTACTGCAAATAGTGGGGGACATTTGAGGAGACAAATCGGGGACATGCTTATTCCGTATGACATAAAAAAGATAGCCGAGCTTACAAAAATCAATAGCGATACTGTTATAGTTGCACTTGAGATTTTTAAAAAAATTGGACTTGTATATTGCTTGGAAAATGGAGAACTCTTAATTCCAATTATCCCCGATATTGTCGGGAGTTATAGCCAATCCAAAGAAGCTGTCAAAAAGAGAAAATACAGAAAATTAATAAAAAAATCGGTGGACAGATTAGGGGACAAAAAAGGGGACAAAATGTCCCCTCAAGCGGTGGACAAAATGTCCGACAGAGTAAAGAGTATAGATATTAGAGTACAGAGTACAGAGTATAGAGATAGAGATAGAACACAAGAAAAGGATACTACTAGCGTAGTATCCCAAAAGAAGACAACGAAAAGATTCGTAAAGCCGACTGTTGAAGAAGTACAAGCGTATATCAACGAAAAAGGATACAACATAGATCCTCACTGTTTCATTGACTATTACGAGAGTAACGGTTGGAAAGTAGGTCGCAACTCAATGAAAGACTGGAAAGCTACAGTGAGAAATTGGGCGAGGAACGAAAAAACATCAACGATACAAGCAAAGGTAAGAGCCGATTGGGAGAAAGACTGGAGCAACGAAAAAGACGGTTGGGGAGAAGATTAAAAATGCTTGAAAACGTAAATCAAATCATTGAAAAAATGAAGGTGGCGAATACAAACCTAAGCGAGGAAGAACTGAAAGCGTGGGAGCAGGAGAAACAGGAAGAAAAGGCACAAAAAACAACAAAAAGGATTAAGCAGGCGAACATTCCTAAGCGATATCTACAGGCAACTTTTGATAATCTTGGCCGATGGAAAGTTCCAAGTGATATACAAAAACACTATGAGGTTGTTAAGGAGTACGCTCTAGACTTCAAGGGCAATAAACGGAAAGGTAGCGGAATCATTTTCTCGGGGAGTGTAGGAAGAATGAAAACCACAATGGCGGTTGCAGTACTGCAAGAAATCATAAAACAGGGATATAGCGGATATTTTATATCCATGCCCGAGCTTATGGATAAGCTTGTATCAATGAGTAAGGGGAATTATGCGGAATTTAGAGCGTTTGAACATGCAATACAAACAACAAGCCTATTAATCCTAGATGACATGGGGGCGGAATATCCCAATGACTGGGTGTTAAACAAAGTAGATGCAATAATCACACATCGATATAATGCCATGCTACCAGTGATAATCACTACAAACCTAAAGCGGTCAGAGATGCAACAACGATATATGCAACGAGTGTATGACAGGTTGAAACAGACAAGCATATTGATTGTTGATGGTGGAGAAAGTTTAAGAGTGGCACTCAAAAATAAAGAAAAGGTGAAGTAAATTGATAGTAAGTAAAACTAAAAATCGAAAATTACATAGTAAAATTACCGCTAAGAATGATTTAAATTAATCACGAGTGGTATTTATCATAAAAATAATAAAAACGATTTAAAACAGCAAAATAAAGCGAATTTAAGAAAAGGAGAAAACAAGAAATGTTGAACAACGAAATAAGACTTGAGGGTAATTTGGTGAGAGATGTAGAAGTAAAAGCGACAAGCACTGGTAAAATAGTTGCTAGATTTACCGTTGCGTGCCAAAAACCAAAGAGAAAAGACGGTGCGGACGGTGGAGCAGATTTTGTTGATTGCATAGCGTGGGAACAACAAGCGGAAATTATAGGGAACAACTTTAAAAAAGGCGAGCGAGTATATGTAACTGGACACTACACCACAAATAGTTATCAAAAGCAGGACGGGACAAAGGTATATCAACATCCGATAGTCGTTGAACGTGTGTATAAACCGTTGTTTGCTAACACAAAAGGGAATTTTGAGCAGTTTGGTAAGGTGGGAAATGAGCCAATTCCGTTTTAATAAAATGTCTTTTTGAGGTAGTAATATAAATTGAATAATTATACGTAGATATGAATAAATAATACAATATAAGAGGGTGTAATTTTGAAACAAGAGGTTAAGTGTGAGTTATATAATGATAATTTCCAAAATTTCAAGCGTTATGGAATCCCAAAAGCACAACTCGTAATAGCGGATATTCCGTATAACTTAGGGAGAAATGCATATGCAAGTAATCCGTCATGGTATAAAGGCGGAGATAGAAATAATGGAGAAAGCAAGAAAGCTAATAAGGGATTTTTTAACAGTGATTTTAATTTTAATATTGTAGAATATTTTCACTTTTGCAATAAGTTATTAAAAAAAGAACCAAAAGAAAAAGGAACGGCTCCGTGTATGATTGTGTTTTGTGCTTTTGAACAAATGCATATGGTCATAGAAACGGCACGAAAATATGGGTTTAAAAAATATATTCCGCTTACTTTTATAAAGAATTCGAGTCCGCAAGCGTTAAAAGCTAATATGCGGATAGTGGGAGCAACGGAAAGGGCGTTAGTTTTATTTAGAGATAAACTCCCAAAATTTAACAACGGGAGAAAGGTTGATGAAAACGGAAGAAATATTAAAGGAACTGGACGAATGATTCTTGATTGGATGAATTGGGAACGAGATAAAAAAGGGTTAATTCCTAAAATTCACCCGACACAAAAACCTGTAAACGTACTTAAAAAACTTATTGAGATCTATACGGATGAGGGAGATGTGGTTATAGACCCTGTAGCTGGAAGTGGTGCAACTCTTAGAGCAAGTAAGGAATTAAACCGCCATTCGTTTGGGTTTGAAATATATAGACCGTTTGTAAAAGAATCAAAAGAAAAGATGCTTAATTTTAAAAACAAAGATAAAACATTATTTGATTATTTAACAGAGGAGAAGAAACAATGAACATAACAGATGAACAAGGAGTAAAATGGTTGCTACAAAAAGCGTATGATGTTGGAAATAGATATATAACAATGGATGAGGATGGAGAAATATTTTGGTATAAAAATAAACCCGTTAAGGGTGAGTGTGCGTGGATTGGGGATTATAGCAGTGGTTGTATTTGTTTTTATAAAGTAATTAGCCCGTTGGTTTCATGGGAAGATGAAGCGCCATTTGATATTGGGAAGTATTTAGGGATAATCGATTGGGCAAATGTGCCTGTAGATACCAAGGTGTTTGTAAGTGATGATGGTGAAAATTGGAGAAAAAGATATTTTAAACACTATGACAATGGAAATATTAGACGTAGGCATGTATGTTTTGCTGATGGACGTACATCTTGGAGTAATAAGGATAACCATGAAGGAATTGGTTGGGAATATTGCAAATTAGCAGAGGATGAATAAATGATAGAAACAAGCAATGACGTTAAAAGGCACGGAGGTAAAAAATGGAATTAAACAAACAGACTATTAATGCAAATAATTTAGGGTTTACAGATAAATTAAAGCCTTGTCCGTTTTGTGGATGTAGGACGATAGAAATAAAAGGCAACAAAAAAATGTATGCAATATGTTTTATTTGCGGAGCAAGGACAAAAAATTTAAACACAATAAATGAAGTTGTAAGATTTTGGAATAACAGAGGGGAAATAAATGAAAAATGAATATAAAATCAATATAATACAAACGTTTACTGCTATTGCTAATTTTATAAACAAACACAATAACGTAGAAATAATTGATGTAGATTTTATAGTGTGTGACAGCAATCTAAAAGAATTGAAGCTTTTCTTTGATTATAAAAAATGTAACAGTATTTGTAGAATTGTTTGTAATGCAGAAACAAACAAAATAATTGTATATAAATATATTGATTTGTATTTTGACTCTTTTGTTGCTTACGAGGGCACATGGATTAGAGCGGATATATTCGAGAAATATGGAGTTTCTCAAAGCTATGCAATCGAAGAAATTGAACGTGTGATAGATAAGTATTGTAAAGGAGAAAACGAATTATGCGAGTAAGATTTACAGTTGGCACGGATGAATTTATTGTTAAATTTGGAAGTGAGGATGTTTATTATCAGTGGATTTATAATTTTACACATGGAGAACTAGGTAAATATGGCGATTTTATGTGTGATGAAAGCTGTATTGACCATTGGCTGCCGTATAACTCCCCTCTTAAATGTGAAGTACTGGAGTGAAGAATGGAACATGATTTAACGCTTGTTTTTGCTGAAAAGCTGCCGTCAATGAATGAAATAATCGATAAAAACAGAACTAATAGATATGCTGGAGCTAATCTAAAGAAAAGTTGTAGCAAAATAGTGGGAACTGTTTTTAAACAGCAAGCAAAAGGGATACGCTTTGATACACATGTTACTGTTACGGTGCATGTGTACGAGGCTAACCTTAAACGAGATGATGATAACGTTTTGTTTGGGGCGAGTAAAATCATTCTTGATGTCCTGCAAACACTGGGGATAATCAAAAATGATAGCCCTAGATGGTGTCATTTAGTGATGGAAAGGTTTCAAAGTGTAGACAAGAAATATAGAACGGTGGTATATATTGATGCGTAAAATGGATTCTAAATCTTTTTTAATGACTGTGCTAAAGGAGCAAAAGAAAGCCAATTCTTTTTTAAAATTAAAGTCGAACATTGACGATAAGCAAGCACGCACAAAATTTATTAATGAGTTATATAGTGAGCTTTTGTATCCTAGTGCTACATCATATGATAGTGAGCATGTTAAGGGTGGCGAGAAAAAGGACGTGGCAGATTCTTTGCTTCTGTTTAATTCCAAGATTGACGAGATGCGGAAAGAAATTGTAAAAAGCTTAGAGAGGTCAACCGCCTTTTTATTTGAGGGGTTAAAGCTAGTAAATAAGATATCCTGTTATATTGGTAAGTCGATTCTTCTTAGCCGTTACCTTTTGTGCGAGGACATAAAGGATATAGCAAACAAAAAAGGAATATCCGTATCATGTTGTTATCATTATCACAATCAAGCATTAAAGGAGCTTGATGAACTCGGTATAAATTTTGAAAAACTGTATTATAAATGTTTGAGATAATAAAAAGACCACTCTTGATTGAGTGGTCTAATTCTTTTTGTTTGTTTAATTATGTCGCCCTGTTTGAACTGTTGGGGATTTCCCAATGGTTGATTATTTCTTTTACCAAGCAGGGGCAAAAAGACGTTTTTCGACTAAAAGGTCGGCTATAATACTTAGTTCTTTGCTAAATACGGGTTCCCAAAATAAGCTATCGTAAGAAATTCCTTTTATAAATTCTTTGTAATTTCTTTGTACAAATTCTACAATTGTTCTTTCTCTTCTTTGTGGATCCTTTTTGTTTCCCGTATATTTTATAGCTTTGTTTTCCAGCCATTCTAATTGATATTCTGACATCAAGGATATTTCTTTTAATAAAAGATGTACGAATTTGTGAATAAACGTATGTGCTAGTTCATGTTTATAAATTTTTTCTACTTCTCGGTCTATGTTTATAATTGGTCTCTTTTCTTTCTTTAGTTTGTCAATGAGTTCTTGTGGGGTAAATTCTTTATTTAAGTCTGGTCTAAATTTAGTACTAAAATTCCAATCATGACGAACTTTTCTCGCTGGACAATCTATATCAGCAAACCAATAGTCTCTGGCTTCTTCTCTTGAGATTTCTTTCAAATCGGATGGATTAAACATATATATACTCCTTTATTTCTTTTTAAATATTTTATCTAAAGCATTAACTGTAATTAACCACGTACTAGCACTTTTGCGACATTCGTTTTTACTAAACTTAGGGGGATAATACACCCCCTGTTTAGTAACTCCGTTACACCATTGTTTAATAGTGGAGTGGGAGACGGCGTATACATCCGCCGCCTCTTTTGTGGTCATTATTTTTTTTAGTGGGTTATCCATTAATTCCACTCTCCTGATCCGTCAAAATCATATTTAACAGCTTCGTTTGTTTGATAAATTGCGTTAGCAACTAGATCGTCAATTATTTCATAAATACGCTTTTCTATGAGTGTTTCTAATAATTCGTGACAATGGTGGTCGTTAGAGCAAATCTTTTTAATGTTTGTTTGAGGTTCGAGATATTTAAAGTCTTTACCTTTAATATCTTCAGAATACTTAACATTTAACGCTAAATTTTTGGGGATTTTAAAGTATTGTTCTTCGCAAAACTTTTCAAAATCGACTCCATCAACAAATACAAAGTACTTTTCTTTATTCCACTGTTCTGACTTTGGCAAACAAATCTCAAAGCAATTGTTATAAATTTCACAAATTGGATTTATTTCCGAAAGTTGTTCGGAAACTGAAATTCCCATATTATATAACTCTTTGCACATCTGGTTAAAATAATATTCCCAGTGCTTATTCATTAATTCCTCAATTTTTTCTCTTTGCATTTCTAAGTTTTTCATTTTTTTAATCTCCTTTTTTTAATTAATTAAATTATCAAATCTTTTTTATGGATTATCCGTTAAACTCACCTATCGTATATATTGGGGTATAGCCATAGTCAAAAGTCTCTTCAATGGCTCTTTCTATTTCTTCTGAAATATCTTCTGCGTCTTTGTTAACGTTTAATTTAATAATATCTAATTGCTTGTTGTTTTGATTTGTAAAGTGGTCAAAATGCATTTGTGCATCTTTGATAGCTTCTTTTCTCCCGTGCACCACTTTACACAAAAGATTGGTATTGTTGCTTTGTTCTGAAATTAAATAGTAGTTCTTTCTCATTTTTTTACTCCTTTTTTTACAACCGAGAGTTTATTGCTCCCTTAACCTTATGTATATATTGTAGCTTAAAAGATACAACAAGTCAAGGGTTTTAGTTATAAAAGAAATTTATATCAAGTAGGTTAGTTATAAACAAAAGTTATAATAAAAATTGATTTGGAATTTAAAAAATGGTATAATGTATTTGTAAAAGAATCGATAAAATTGAGTAAGACGAGCGTTTAAACAGCGTTTGTCTTTTTTGTTGTCAAAATTTAAAAGAAAGGAGAGTAAATAAATGAATAACGGAAAGTACAAATACTGGCTAAAAGAGGATAATTTAGCAAAAGTGACTAAATGGGCAAAAGATGGTTTGTTTGACTGTCAAATTGCAGAAAAAATGGGAATAAATAAAAGTACTTTGTATGAGTGGATAAAAGTTTACCCCGAATTTTCAGACGCAATTAAAAAAGGTAAAGAGATTGCCGACAAAGAGATAGTCAACGCACTTTATAAACGTGCTCTTGGTTATTCTTGCAAAGAAATAAGAGAGGAGTACGTCGTTAACGCTGATGGAGTGGACAACGAGGGAAAATCAACAAAAGAGATTACTGTCACTCACAAACAAGAGCCACCAAACACCGCTGCGTTGATTTACTGGTTAAACAATCGCAGACCAGATGAGTGGAGTAACAAAAGTAAACTGGACGTTGATGGCAATATTAACATTGCTGACGTGCTCGCTAAAGCTCGCAAACGGCTAGAGGAGTTAAATGATGAGTAACGTTGATGTTATTAATGCATTGGCTCGGTTTACTCACGACCCTTTTCGCTTTGTTTACTTTGCTTTTTCATGGGGTGATGGCAGTCTCGAGGGCAAAACCCCGTCAGAATGGCAAGTAAAAGAGTTAAAAGCTATAAGAGATGGTTTTAAAAGCGCGGGCGATGTTATCCGTACTGCTGTAGCCAGTGGACACGGGATCGGAAAGTCGGCACTCGTTGCGTGGCTTGTTTTGTGGGCTATATCCACAAGAGAGGATACAAGAGGGATAGTAACGGCAAACACAGAAACGCAGCTGATAACCAAAACGTGGGCGGAGCTTAGTAAATGGTATAGTTTGTTTATCGGCAAAGACCTGTTTAAAATTACCGCCACCTCTATTTTTTCTGCACAAAACGGTAAGGAGAAAACTTGGCGGATAGATGCTATCCCCTGGAGTAAAGACAACCCCGAAGCTTTTGCAGGGCTACATAATCAAGGCAATCGCATACTTTTAATATTTGATGAGGCGTCAAGTATCGACAACCGTATTTGGGAGGTCGCTGAAGGTGCTATGACAGACGATAACACCGAGATAATATGGTCGGTATTTGGTAACCCGACAAGAAACACGGGTCGGTTTTTTGATTGCTTTCATAAATACAGAAAATTTTGGAAGTTACAACAAGTAGACTCAAGAGATGTTCCACTCTCAAACAAAGCGACGATAGAGCAATGGCAGGAGATGTACGGGGAAGACTCTGACTTTTTCAGGGTCCGTGTTATGGGGCAATTTCCGCAGTCGGGGACTAATCAGCTTATCCCGACCTCATTAGTCGAGGAATCAAGAAAAAAGAAACTACAGCCGTATATGTACGACTTTGCACCAGTTGTTATAGGGTGTGACCCTGCGTGGAGCGGAGACGACTACTTGTCCATATGGATGAGGCAGGGGCTTTGTGCCAAACGCTTGGCTAAAATTCCAAAAAACGACAACGACTTAACCATAGCTAACATGCTATGTCGGTTTGAGGACGAGTATAAAGCGGCGGCGGTCAATATCGATATGGGATACGGCACGGGGATATATTCCGCAGGCGTAACGATGGGGCGAAATTGGAATCTTATCTCTTTTGCCGCTAAACCGCCAGTTATTGACTGCACGAACATGCGTTCGTATATGTGGAAAGAAATATTGAAATGGCTAAAACAAGGTGGTGCGTTACCAGATGAGCAATCAATCCAAGATGATTTAACGGGTGTTGAGATAAAACCGACACTTGACGGCAAGTTGCAGTTACAGAGCAAGGAGTATATGAAGAAAAAAGGGATACCATCACCAAACGATGGCGATGCTTTAGCTTTAACCTTTGCCGTGCCAGTTGCACGCTCGCTGAACAAATACGGGAAAGTGCAACATATGACCAATACAGAGTACAGCATTTTTTAAGTAAAGGAGAATCAGAACATGTGTTTGAGTAATTTATTTAAAGTGAAACAACCGACCATGCCAGAAGTGCAAAAGATAGCACCACCGCCGACAGTAACGACTGGTGATGTGGGGAACGCAGGAGATGGCGAAGACCAAAGAAGAAAGAAACGCAGAGGGTTTGCATCGACTATGCTTAGTCAAGGAACTATCGCAGGCGGAAAGGATACATTAGGGTAATATGAACGATACTATTTTAGCTAGAGCTTCCCCTGATGCAGTTAATCCGTCAGATATGGCTTTTAGAAAAGCACCTAATAAGCGTAAGGCGTTAGCAATCGTAAAGACCTTAAAGAAAAAGCGTAGACAGTATGAGGATAGATGGTTATCGATTAGAGACTATCAACTTCCTTTCTTGGGAGAATTCCCAGAGACGAGCGACGATATAACAAGGGGTAAGCGTAAAGACCTACAGATATCAAACGGTGTGGCATGGCTTGCTAATCAAGCGTTCGCTGCTGGCATCATGTCAGGACTTACACCGCCATCTCGTCAGTGGTTTAAGTTTGGGTTTTCCAAAGGGGCAAGCGAGGATATAGATGCGTTAAGAGTGTTAGACAAACGGCAAGAGATATTAGAGTCCTTCTTACATCGTTCTAATTTCTACAACGCTGTACATACTGTATATACAGAACTTCCATTCGGTCAAGCACCGCTCGGAGTTTTTTCATCGCCTGAAACAGGGATACGCTTTCAACCTTATACAGTAGGTTCCTATTATTTAGGAACCACAGGGAGCGGAACTATCAACTCTTTTGCGAGACGTCTTAGAATGACTGGAAACCAGATAGTAAGTCAGTTCGGAAGTGAGCGGCTGCCGAGATGTGTAAAAGAGGTAATGAACAACGAGTCGGCTAAGCATGATAAAGAGTTTATCGTATGGTGGCTTGTTACTCCTAATGACGAACGAGTGACGGGAGAATCGGGAGCGGTAAACATGCCGTACTTATCTCTCTACTGGGCGGACGGACAAGACGAAACCGACAACGAGGGATATTTGTACGTTGGTGGGTTTGAGGAATTCCCAGTCCCCACTGCTCGTTACCAAGTGTTAGGGATTGAAGCATATGGCAAAGGTCCTGGATGGTATGCGGAAGGCGAGGCGAAAGCCTTACAACTCATGAAGAGAGACATGTTAACGGTGGCTGAACTCATGGTTAAACCGCCGATGAAAGGACCAGCTGAACTACAGAACAGGGGGATAAACCTTATTCCTGGTGGGATGACTTATGTTAACGAAACAACTAGTTCTAACGTGCTAAGCCCAGTGTTCCAAGTGCCAAGTAACCCGCAGTGGCTCGCTGAACAGATAGTACAGAGCGAAAACGCCATCAAACGTATATACTCCGCTGATTTGTTTTTAATGCTTGACCAGTTAAGTCAATCAAATATGACGGCAAGGGAAGTAATAGAAAGACAACAAGAAAAGCTACAACAACTAGGACCAGTTGTAGAAAGACTACAAGACGAGTTCTTAAGCCCGATTATCGAGCGGTCTTATAACATCCTTGAGCGTATGGGAGTGTTTGAACCACTTCCGCCAGACATAGCAGAAAGACTGCAAGGACAAGATATAAAGATTGAGTATATCTCGCCGTTAGCACAAGCGCAGAAGATGTCGGGGCTTATTAATATCGAACAAGCGTTATCGTTTGTAGGGCAAGTAAGTCAGATATACCCAGAAGTAAGAAACCTTGTTGAACCTATGAGTATGACCCGTAAGTATTTTGAACTCTTAGGAGCACCTGCAACGATGGAACGCTCAAGAGAAGAAGTAGAACAAATGATAAGGGCAGAACAGGAAGCACAGGCACAAGCACAAGCCGAGCAAATGCAGTTACAACAAATACAGGCAATGGCACCGGCGGCACAAGCCGCAAAGAACTTAACAGAGGCGGCGAACGATGGAAACCCTGCGTTACAGCAGATGTTAGGATTGGGTGATTCTTATGAATAGAGAAAACCGAACGATAACGGATAAGAACGATAGACGATATTTTGAGTTTAAAGACCGATTGATTCGGGAGAATGATATAAAAGCATGGCGAAAGGTGATGTCTAGTAAAGAGGGTAGATGGTTTGTAATGCGGCTACTTGATTTTACAAAGTACAAGCTACCGAGCTTTACTGGGAATTCACAGACCTTTTTTAATGAGGGATTGAGAGCGGTTGGTATTCATCTTGACCAATGCATTATGTCTAATCTTGGCATTGAGGGGTTTAAACTAAAACAAAAAGCAGAAAAGGAATATGTTCTTGAACAAGAACGAGTTAAACAGTTATTCGAGGAGGAATAAGAGATGGAACCTAATGACCAGAACATTAACACGGAAACTGGTACACAGACAGAATCCACTACAGAAACTACTACACAGGTAGCAACCGCTACCGAACATACAGAGCCTAGTACTCTTGCAGGTGGAGCAGGTGAACCTGGTACACAGACAGAACCCGCAACTGAACCACAAGGAGCACCAGAAAGCTACGACTTTACGTCTTCTCTTCCGGAGGGCGGAGAACTTGATAAAGAAATAGCAACTTCTTTTGGCGAGCTTTGCAGAGGAATGAACCTCACTAATGAACAAGCCAATCAAATGGCGAGCTATGGATATCAGTACGCTGAAACCATTAGAAACGCTATGGAAGAAGAGCGAGTTAACGAGGTTAAAGCATGGGGCGATACGGCTCGTAAGGAGTTAGGAGCAGATTTTGACAAAACAGTTGCCTTGTGTGGGACGGGTGTAGAACACATTTCAAGAACGATACCTAATATCCGACAAGTGCTTAACGAAACAGGCGCAGGCAATCGTATAGAAATTATTAAGGTATTTGCCACTCTTGGCAAACTTCTCAAAGAAGACGGCGGAGTTGGTGGCAGTGGTGTAGGGGCTACTAATGATAACCCTTACCCAAACACAAATTTTGATAAATATAGATAAGGAGAATTTAAAATATGGGAAATATTGCATTAACATTTAGCGATTTAAGAAAGAGACTTGCTCCGGATGGAGCTATCGACCACATTATCGAGGTAATGGCACAGTCTAATCCAGTAGTAAACGATATCCCTTGGATGCAGGGTAATTTACCGACAGGTAACATGACTACACAGCGTACCTCACTTCCGAAAGGATATTTAAGACAGATTAATAGAGGTGTACCAGCTAGCAAGTCCACCACAAAGCAGATCGTAGATACTTGTTGTTTGCTTGAAGCACGTTCTGAAGTAGACGTTGAACTTCTCTCTTTGCAACCAGATGCTCAAGCATTTAGACGTTCTGAAGATGATGCGTTCGTACAGGGAATGTCACAACAGGTAGCAAGCTATGTATTCTACGGCGACTCTTCCAAGAACCAAGATGAGTTTAACGGGTTGTCTGTTCGTTATAACAAGATTGGCGGAAACGTAGGAGATACTACTTATCAGGTAATCGATGTAGGCGGTACAAAAGACGGATTTTTGTCTTCTGCTTGGCTCGTCGGTTGGGGCGATTCGGGTGCTACTGGCATTTATCCTAAATACGGTGTAGCTGGTATTAAGCAAGAAGATTTAGGCGAAAATGATGCAATTGACGGAGAAGGTAATAAGTTTAGAGCGGTAACCACTTTGTTTAAGTGGAAACCTGGTCTTGCTGTTCGTGACCACCGCATGGTAGCTGCTGTTCGTAACATTGACCTTTCCAAGAAAACCTCTAACGACCGTAAGGATGTAGTAGAATCTATGATTCGAGCACAGGGTCGTATGCGTTCTTTATCCGCAGGTATCAATCCTGTATGGTATGTATCCGCTGAACTCTATACTATGCTTACCTTGTACTACAGCGACAAGAACAGCGTATACATTACTAGAGCGGAAGCACAGGGAGCTATGCCAGAAATGCGAGTAAACGGTATCATCGTTAAGCCGGTAGATGCATTACGCGACACTGAAAAGAAGATTTTAACTGTTTAAAAGGAGAAAACACACATGATATACGATGCAGAAAATATGTTTTTTAATCAGCAAGACTTAGCAAAAGGCACTACTTCTAAGATTATCGATAAAGGGGCAGGAGATGCTTACGATGCGTTGTGGGTGCATGCAATGGTACACGCACCGCTTAGCGGAGTAGCAACTATTACTATCCAGTCTTCCGACAAGGATAATATGGGAAGTCCTGAAACATTAGCTATAATTAAACTTCCGAAAGAAGTAGAAGGTGTAGTTGATTTAAGACTTCCATCAGGTGGCAAGCGTTATCTTAACGCAATTATTACAGGAGCTACCACTGGCACACTTAGTGTAGGTCTTACATTAGATGCAGAATTGAAGTAAGAAAAGATATAAGAAGAGGGGGAGTTTTCCCCCTTTTCTATTTATATAAAAGTTTTTATATGCGTAGAAAAAGGGGAAAATATGACCAATACAGAAATATGTAATCTTGCCTTGTCAATGATAGGACAGGGCAGTATAAGTGATATATATGAAGAAAGCGAACAGGCAAGACAGTGCAAATTATGGTATGACCAATTAAGAAAACAGCTTTTATCTAAGTTTGTATGGGGGTTTGCTCATAAGTACCAGAAATTAGCTGAAGTGGACGAAAAGATACCTAGATATGATTTTGTATATGAGTATCCCGAAGACTGTTTATCAATGAAGGCAATATATAACGATATAACAACACAAGATATAGACACAAAACATCAAGAGTATGAAGTGGCTAACGTGGGCGGTAAAAAGTGTATAGCTTGTAATTTGGAAAAAGCTAGCATTGAATACACGGTGGACATAAAGGATGCTGAAATATTCACAGCTACATTTTGTAGTGTACTTGCTCATTTGATTGCTTCCTCTATTGCTTTACCGCTTAGTGGCAGTGCTAACATGGCAAATATGCAATTACAGCTAGCACATCAGGAGTTATTACAAGCGGAAGTTGAAAGTGCAAGAGAGAGAGAAAACAAACCGTCATATCCTCATAAGTATTTTGATGCCAGATTTTAAGGAGTTAACATGCAAGAAACGATATATGCAATACAGCCGTCTTTTTCTACAGGCGAAATAAGCCCCGAAGTATCCTCTCGTGTTGATTTAGATAAATATCAATCTTCTTTACTAAATGCAGAAAACGCTTATATTAGACCGTATGGAGCGGTATATAAGCGTGGGGGGAGTAAATATATAGGCAAGACAAAATACAGCGACAAAAATGTAAAATTAGTGGCTTTTTCAGTCAGTGAAAGTGATAGTGTCTTGCTTGAAATAGGACACAAGTATATTAATGTATGGGATAAAGAAGAAAAAATAAACCTTACTATTGATACACCTTATGAAGAAGAATTACTTGATAGTTTAAGATTTTGTCAATCCGCTGATGTTTTGTATATCACATCAGGCAAATATCCAGTTCACACTTTATCAAGATACAGTAATGAAAAGTGGGAATTCAAACCGTATGAGTTTACAAGTCAATATTTTGATAATTCTTTAGAGTCTGTTTTGTCTAAAGGTTATGAAGTTAAATACGATAAAGAAGGAACTTATCAATTCCAATGTCAGGCAACAGGTAATTACACGATTACTATTTATGGTGCAGGTGGCGGTGGGGGCGGTAATTCCTATTGGAATTCTCTCAAAGCTACAGCCTATGGTGGTAATGGTGGTAGAGGTGGATATTTAACTAAAATCGTAAGACTTGAAAAAGGAACTTATTATCCTATAGTTGTTGGTAGTGGCGGTAAAGCAGGCGATTGGGGTGGTAGAAAAGAAGATGGTCAAACGTGGAAACAAGAAACAAAAGACGGACAAGACGGCGAAACAACAACCGCTTTTGGCGAGTCTATAGCAGGTGGCAAGGGCGGTAAGAAATCCAGTTTTTTACAATACATTGGTACTAACGGACAAGACGGCGAATCGGTTGGTAACGGTAATTTAGGTGGCAAAGGGGATAAAGACGGACAAGACGGAGCGGTATATATCGTAAACAATGAAAAAACAATGCTTACTCCGTCTAACACTTACGGAGAGATTACGCTAACTGCCAATAAAGAGTTTTTTACTGATGATATGAAAGGAATGCAATTACAGCTTATCCATGATATGCCTTCTGTTACTGTTACTCAAAAAGGTGAAGGAACAAGTAAAGAGGTGTTGGTTGGTAAAGGTTGGAAGGTTGTTACTCACGGCAAATGGAAAGGTGAGATTAAGCTACAAAAACAGCAATTAGGCGGTGCTTGGAAAGATTTCAGAAGTTATAAATCAGATGAAGACTTCAACGTTTCCGAATCGGGAACAGTTGATGAACCAGTCAATTTGCGAGTGGTGGCGACAAGTGGCGATGCTGATTTAACATCACTTCCATATACTCATAAAGGCTTAATAGAGATACTGGAAATCAATTCATCCACAAAAGCGACTTGTAAAGTTTTGGAGAGATTGGGTAGCACAAAAGAAATTGATGCCTACACCATCGGATCGTGGAATAATCGTTTTGGATATCCGTTGTCAGTGTGTTTTTTTCAGGACAGGTTATGTTTTGGCGGAACGTATAAACAACCTTATGTAGTATGGATGAGTAGAACGGGGGATTATGCGAATTTTTCTGTAGAAAAGGTGGCAGGAAGTATAACCGATGATTCCGCTATTTCCTTGTCATTTATATCAAGAAATCAACAGGCGATAAAACATTTAGTTCCTTGTACTGATTTATGTATTTTAACTACTGGTAATGAATGGACTATATCGGGGAGTTCTACAGTTAAGCCTACAGATGCAACACCTAAGGTGCAAACCAGTAGAGGGTGTAACGATGTAACGCCGCTTGTTGTTGGTGGGCGTGTTATATATATACAAAAGCGAGGAGAAACCGTAAGAGATATGGCTTACACGTTTGAATCCGATTCTTACGACGGAATGGATTTAACACTTCTTGCAAAACACTTAACACGAGGGAAAAACATTGTTGACGGAGCATATATGCAAAATCCCGATTCAAGATTGTATTTTGTGCTTGATGACGGATCTATTGCTTGTTTAGCATATATACAAGATCAAAAGGTTTACGCTTGGAGTCATCTTAAAACAGACGGCAAATATATTTCTATCGCAAACGTTGAAGAAGATGATGAAGACTTTGTTTACGCGGTTGTAGAACGAGTAATAAACGGCGAAAAGCAAATGTATATAGAAAAATTGGAAGGTATGCATGAAACAAATGACCCGTCAAGTTATACTATGCTAGATTCGTCTCAAGTAGTAAACGGCATGCCAGAAAACGGACAAACGCTATGTAACGCCAGTTGGTTAAGCGGAAAGAAAATAACCGCTTTGGTTAACGGCAGAACGATTAAAAATGTGCAGGTAGATAACGATGGAAGCTTTACTTTACAAGGAGAAATTAAATCCTCTTTCTTGGTTGGACTTCCTTATACAATGAAAGTCGCTTTAACAAATATTGAAATAGCGGCGGACAAAAAAGGAACGCTACAGGGAAGAAAAAAGAAAATAAGCGGAGCAACACTAAGGCTTATTAATTCTCTTGGCGGCAAGGTGGGGGTTGAAGAGAATAAATTAGATCCTATCAAGTATGATGAACTATCGAATCAAGAGGTAACACTCTACAGCGGAGATAAGCACGTTACTATGCCTAACACGGGGTTTGAGATTAACGGACGTGTATATATAGAATCGGATGAACCTTATCCGTTTACCTTGATGGCTATTATTCGTGAAATGGTGATGTATGGATAAAGAATATTACGGCGTTACAATTACTGAAATCAACCCGAAAGACACACAGCAAGCGGTAAAACTTGCTAAGGGTTTGACTAATAATATAAGAGAAGACGATAAGAAAGAGATAGAGGACGCAGGATTAAAAATATTGCCGTCCGTCTATGACTCTATTATCTCAAGTACTACAGTATATAAGGCAGAACAGGGCGATACCTTGCTCTGTCTTTTTGGTGTAAGGGAAGAAAAGGCTGATGCCGTGATATGGGCACTTGGAACACAAGAACTTATTAAACACAAAAGAACTATTGTAACGGCAGGGCTAGACTTTGTGAAAGAGTGTAAACAAAAATATAGATGGATATATAATTTTATATCTTTAGATAATAAAAGGGCGTTGAGGTTTATTAGGAAAGCAGGAGCGGTATTGTGCTCACCTACTATAATAAACGGGAATCCCTTTTTTAGATTTTTAATAAAGGGGGATAACCATGTGTAGTATTACTGGTGCAATGCTTGGAATGAATGTATTACAGGGTATTAATCAATATCGCTTACAAAGAGCACAAGCAAATGCAACAATTCAAATGTACAACGCACAAGCGAATGCTGCCAATCAAAACGCTAAGATAGCAGAAAGACAAAGGGAGCAGGTCGCAGAAAGCTATTTACAAAAGCAAATGTCACTGGATGCTAAAAAGCGTATGATACTTGGACAACATTTAGCAAGTGCAGGAGCAAGCGGACTTGGTAACGGTGGGTCAGTACTTGATATGAACTCTTCTGTTGTTGATGAATATAACAACGACTCTTTAAATCTCCTTAGCAATCAAAGAAATGATGCGTGGGGGGCTTGGACTAACGAGGCGAACTATATTAATCAAGCAAACGGAGCGAGGGCAAGTGCTGCCAATGTAAGAGCACAGAGCAAGATGGCAGGACTTGCTACTATTTTAGGTACGGCGACCTCTTTAATTGGTGGGTGGAATACTTATAAAGGGGCTAAAAAGGCAATGGCTCAAACAGCGTTAAATACGGTTAGTGGTAATCCAATGTCAGTTATCACATCTAAATACTTAAAAGATGTAGACCCGATAGTTAATTATGGAAGAACTGCTTTTGATGGCACTATGATGCCGTTTGACCTGCCTAGAACAAGCGGAACGTTTAATTTAAAGCGTGGTTCGTGGAAACCTAAGCCGTCTATATGGGATAAGTACAGGAGATAAAGTATGAAGTTATCACAATTTGAACCTAGCATTAACAGAAACATTGCGGAAGGCAAGGTTATACCAATTACCGATTCCGCAGCTTACGGGGCTAATACACAGGAATCGGAATCCTTAAATCGTGCGTTGGGTGGACTTCAAGCACAATTAGAGAAGATGTGGATGAAAGACCAGAACGATAAAGTGTTTGATGCTTCTAACGAATATCAACAACGCATTAATTCTTTAATGGAAGACGAAAAGAACGGGCTATATGTTACTTTGCAAGGGAAATCCGCAGAAAGCATGCAGGATGCCTATCAACAGGCAGAATCTAAAATAAGAGAAGAACTTATCAGTAAATATAAATTAGATTCCGATTATTCTCATAACGCATTTTTAAAGCAGATAGAACCAAGCGTTACGGCACAACTTAAATCTATCGACAAAAGGCAAAGTGCCGAGCTTGATAAATACGCAAATAATCAAATACTTTTATCAGCACAAAACACAACTGATACCATTTTAAGAGACCCGACACAATGTTATACGGCTTTATCCAGTCTTGATAAGACTACAAGAGCTATCATGGCAGGACGTGGCACAGATGGAGCGGAAATTGACGTTAAATCAAAGAACTTATTAAATGAGGTGGGAACAAAAGTATTAAACGAAATGACCGCTACAGGAGATTATAAAAACGGACTGGACACTGTATCAAAACTCCGTGCGATGGGAGCACCAGAAGACACATTAAAAAAGTATGAATTTAATTTTAGAAATTTAAACAACGCTCAAGAAACAAAAACAAATTTAGATAAATTTATCAAAGACAATAATATTGATTTATTTAAAATAACCGATGACGAAATATGGGAGAAATTCAATACAGCGTTCCCTTTGCAAGCACCTATCGGCGGCGGTAGTGTCGACGATTTAATGCGAGCTATAGCAGGGCAAGAATCGGGATCAGCTGACGGAAAAGTAAATTATACTGCTGAAAACGGACGCACAAAAGCGTACGGAACTTATCAAATACTTCCTGAAAACTGGGCGGATTGGTGCAAGGACGCAGGACTACCCCCTGACGCACCAAAGACAGCAGAAAATCAATATATAGTAGCTAAAGCTAAGTTTAATGAATATGTCAAACAATTTGGTATGCAAGGGGCGATGGTCGCTTGGTATAGTGGACCAGTTAACGCTGAAAGATATATCAACGGATTAGACACCGATGTTTACGGCAGAGCGTGGACAGCACTTAATGGAACTAAAGATAAGCCCGAGCCGTCCATACAACAATATGTTGATGAAGTAAGCGGAAGATTAGGTAAAAACTCTATGACTCCTGAACAGGTAGAAACTATGAATGCTCAACGTAAAGAAGCCTTTCAAAGTGAATTAAAAATGATAAGAAATCGTATTCATGATGAAAATACCATAGCATTAGACAATATACAGGAAACCGTATTACACATGAAAGAAGACGGAAAGAGCGATTTGGATATTTATAATTATGTGGCAGGTATGGAAAATATGACACCGAACCTTGCCCATGATTCAAGGTATGTTAACGCAAGACTTGGAGCCATGAACGCTAAAAATAGCTATCTTAAAGCGGAGCAAAAAGAATTTAACGAGCGTATGGGGCTTGATAGTAAGGGGTTTATGACCGATAAAAGCTTAAAGAAGATAGATGCTTTAATCGGCACAGAAATATTATCCGAAGAAGATTTAATGACTCAAATAAAAAAAATAAATGAATTAGGGATACCACTTACGGAAGAACAATATGACACCTTGCTAAAACACGTAGATATGTATCAAAAAGGCGAGGATGCATATGGTATTAAAATCCCCGAAGAATACAATAAGGATGTTATTTTAAGTATTGCAGGACTTGATAAAAAACAAGAATTACCCGATGATTATGAATTGCATTTAAGGCGGCGTATGGCAAAAGAAAGAGCAAAAGCAAAGGAAACAGGAGAAGAGCCGCCCACTTGGAAAGAGGTTATTCAGGCAGAAATAACCCCGAGTATAACTGTAGGCATTCCTACTATACTTGGATTTACAATAGGTGGAGACCGATATTCACGCTCGTATCTTGAAAGTAGGGGTATTTATGGACTCACAAGGGCAAAGATTAACAATAAAGAGAACGGCTGGTATATACGGAGAGCCGATGGAACAGATGTATGGATATCAGAAGTTAATTTAAAATCTGTTTTGAATGATGAAGAAACAATTAATGAAATTTAATTAAGGAGCAAATATGGCTTTAGAAGGTAAAGAATTATTAGATTATTTAGCTAACGGTAGTGCGTATCAAGTAAAGAGAGAAAAACCTACTCCAATTTTTGGCGAAGTAGGAGTTACTGAAACTGAAACCAAAGAATACACCGATGCTAAAAATTACACAAAAACACTATTGGACGATATCGGAGTATCTGATATTTATAAAAATACTATAGTAAATAACATGCCAGAAGCAAACCTTAAAGCGGCTTATACTATCGGTAACGCCTTAGGCATAAGTAAACAATTCTTGATAGACTCTAAAGAAAATATGGAGAAGTACAAGCAAGAGTACGATAGACAAAAAAACATGGCTCTTACTGGATACACCTTTTCTAAAGAACACTTACAGGAACTTTACCCTGAAGCAGATATTCAAGATCCAGTATCATTTTCTTTACTCTTAAAAGATGTCGGTAGCATCATGCAAACAAGAAAGTTTATTGATGAAGCTAAAGCTTTACCCGTTCAAGTGGCAAATGCCCTTTCAAACATACTGCCGCAACAAAAGATATTAAACTTTATACAGAAACAAGGGGCGGAAGAACACGACCTTATTATGGATGCTTGGAAAGCAGGACAGATAAACGACGAGATATCCGAAGTACAGGTAAAAGCGGCGAATAAAGAAATCAGTTATGAAGATGCTACTAAGCAGATTGACGACCTTATGTTAAAACGTAAGGAGACTGACGGGAAGGGGCTTAACTATTTCATTTTGCCCGCCGTAGAAAACGTATCTTCTATGTGGAATCAAGGGGTAAGAGGATATACGGAAGTCGTAGCACCTTTAGGAACCCTTGCACCACAGGTATTACAGTATACAGGACAACTTGCGACAGGAGCGGGAATAGTTGCAGGTGGAGCATTGGCAGGTATGGGTACTGTAGGCGGTATGGTAGCTGGAGCACCTATCGCAATGGCAAGTGCTATAGCAGGGGCTCTAGGTGTAGCAGGTATGAGCATCTGGAAAGGTACCTACAGGGCACAGCTTGGAGCTAACTACTGGCGTAAAATGCAAATGCGAGATAAGAACGGTAAGAACATCTACACTCACGATGATGCAGTAAAACAAGCAAAAGACGAAGCTTTTTGGCAAGCAACTATAGAAACCGCTTTAGACGTATCAGCTTTTGGTCGTATTTCAAAAATGTATGGCGGTAACGTAGCGAGTCAAATTATCAAAAACGAGGGAATCCGCCGTGTCTTAACAGAAGCGGGCATCAAGAGCTTTAAAGACAAAATAGCTCGTATTTCTGCTAAAGAAACCATAAAGAATATATCTCTTGGCGTAGGCGAACAGGTAGTTCAAGAAGGCTTACAAGATGCAGTTACCACCGTTAACGAACGTGTAAGCGGTAAGGTAAACCATAGTATGAATGATATTCTTGAATCGGCAACTGATGCAATGATAGAAGCGTTACCCGCCGCAATCGGTATGATTGCACCTTCCGCTATAGGCGGCGGACTTGCACGGTATAAAGGGTTTAAAAACCAAAGAGGGGCGATTGATGCCTATATCAAGAACTCACCAATGGGAGCTGAAACCGCTAAACAGGAAATAGCAAGAGAACGTGAACAGGGGCTTATATCAAACCTTATCAAGGCAAGAAGTGAATCAAAACTCTTTAAATCAACACCAGACCTTTACACAAAGACTTTAACTAAACAGCTTAAAGCCCAGAACATGGATACTTTATATGTAAACGTGGCACAGGCAAGCGAAACCGAAGAAGGAAGACGGGCGATTAATGAACTTGTATCACAAGGACTTGTAAGCGAAAAATCCGTAAATAAAGCGTTACAGGACGATACACCACTTGAAGTAAACGCAGGTATGTATTTCCAGAAAGCAACCGAAGAAACCGCTAATGCAATGATGGACTATACCACCATGACAAAAGACGGATTAACCATGAAAGATATCAAAGAAGAAAGAGAAAGGCTTAACGCTAGATATCAAGAGTTTGAAGACGAAAGAAGTATTAAAGAGTCACAGGCAATAGAAGAAATACTTGCTACCTTTGCACCTGAAGAAGAAGGACAAAAAGAAACCCTCGCAAGTATTTTGCACGAGGGGTTAGAACACGTAGATGATACTTATTTAGAAAAGATACGCGAAACAGAACAAGCATTAGAAGACCTTACACCTATCGACGAAGAAGAGAACGGAGATTATCAAGACTTACAGAAGAGAATCAAAGCGTTAAAAGAACTTAAACCGACCATAGACAAGATAAAGAAAAGCGATATCAACGCTCGTATATCCCTTAGTCGTGAATCCTTTAAAAACGTATATGAACCTTTTGTGCGTGGACTTAAAGAAACTAATGAAGAAGTAGCACAAGGTGCAAGAGATAGTGCTTTCTTATTGGCCAAGATGGTAGATAGACTGTCACAGGACTACCATATACCCGTAACACAGCTTATGCCGACCTTTGGTGGACAAACTGTTACAGAGGGATATAATCAACCCGTAACATCGGGAATATCACCTAATGAAAGAGTACAGGTAGTTGATTTAACGGATAAGGTAAAAAACGGAGTACCTAACAATAAATCTATTAAAGAATACTTGCGTACTTTGATAGGACAGCCACTATCCACAGCAGATAATAAAGCACTGGTAGAAATCATAAAAAGTAAGATTGGACATATTACTTTCTCCAGTAATAAGAAGTTGTCGGGGCATAAAGCAAAAGTCAGAAGATACGCAGTAACTAATATAAAAGATTTAATTGAAAATACTGTATTAATAGAAAGCGAAAAAAATAATAAAATAAAACCGTTAGACGGATTAACTGGATATAAACTAAAAACACAACAACAAAAGAACAATGTATTAAATTATCACAGGTTATATGTTCCTGTTCGTATTGGGGATAATTTATACACTGTTCGATTAGTGGCAGAAGAATATAAGAACAAAATCACTTTTGATAAAAATAGTATTGGGCTTTTTGATGTCATTATGGACAAAAAGAGACCCATTAGGGCATCCGGAAGTACAAAAAATGTACAACCAGTACTAGCCATTCCGCAAAGCGGATTCGCTATGAGCCCTAATGAATCTCTTAGTACCATTACTATACATGAAATGCTAAAAGATGTCAAGGATACAAAAGGGGAATCTTATTACCAAAAGACCGATAACAAAACCGTTAATAAAGGAGCTTATGATTATATCAATAATGCTATACATATATTTGATGGAGCAGACAAGAGTACCGTTCTTCATGAATCCGCACACTTCTATTTAACGACTTTACAAAACCTTGTGACTTCTTCCGTGTTACCTGGTGAAGAAAAAGCAAAGATACAAGCAGATATCAAGACCATTGAAGAATGGGCAAGCTACTCTAAAGAGGTTATGGAAGAGTACAAAGGTACACCGCTTGAAAAAGAATTTAAGTCTTATGAAAGAGCGGTTAAGAAAGGCGAAGAAGGAGCGAGAGAACGCTTTATACAGGAGAGATTTGCCAGAGGATTTGAACGGTATATCCTCGAGGGTAAAGCACCGACTAAAGAACTTAGAAGTGTATTCAGAAGATTTAGTAAGTGGCTTAAAGAAATCTATCAGTCTTTAATGAGTTTAGGAAAGATAGACCCACCAGAAGAAGTAAGAGTTATCTTTGATAAGATGGTAGCTACTGATGAAGAAATAGAAAAGTGGCAGTTACAGAAAAAGTTACTTGCCATAGATAAAGTAGGCATTAACTTCAACCAGGCCGAAGAAGAAAACATTAAGAGATGGGAAGAAGAAATCAAGGATAGTATCCGTGAACGTTCGTTAAGTCTTTTTATGAAACAATATAAAGAGGGTAAATTATCCGAACTTGACGAACAAATGGAAACAGCAAGGGAACTTTATATCAAGGGATTAGTAGAAGAGAATGAAGTATATAAGATAGAACAGATCCTGAATTCTGATTTATTCCCTACCGCCTTAGAAAAGAAAAACTTCCTTGCTAATTATGGGTATACGAAAAAAACCTTTGAAAAAGCGTTAATGGAACACGGCGGCACTTCTGATGTGAGAGCGGATGCTTACATAGAAGACTTAAAGAAAAAGTATGTTGACTCTATGCTTACACCTGAAATGATACGGAATGAAGCGGATAAGAAACTCAATTCACCAGAAGGACTTGAGAAGATGACCGCTGAATACTCTTCCATGATGAAGAAACGAATCAATCAGTACATAAGACAGGCAACTGCTGCTGCCTTATCACTAGAGAGGGTTACGGATGCTAAAGACCTTACCGCTGATTTAAAAGAAAGATTAGGTATATCCGATACAGAAGCAAGAATCGGACGAGCAGAAGAAAAAACACATAAAGCTGAAGTTAAACTACAAGACCTTAGAGAAAAAGTACGTGACCATATAGATGCCTTGAAAGAGGCAAGAAAACTACTTGATGTACCAGTAAGACAGTTAGAAGAAAGTATTATTAACTCTATGTCTAAACAAAACATTTCTAAGGCGACTAACTGGAAATACTGGAACAATAGACAAAAGAGCGTAACCACCAGTGCCACAAGAGAAATCCGTAAAGGTAATTGGGCAAATGCCAGTTACTGGATAAACGAAGGGCGAAAGTGTGCTTTAAAGGCTCGTATTGCCTATAAGAATGAAGCAGAAATCAGACAGGCTTTACATGGAAATCCGAAAGAAGCAAGTAATGTTTACAACAAAGACGGACTTGAAAAATACGGATTAAACGGTTTAATAAATCGTGTAGGACGTATTACAAGCCCAATTAAGATGTCTAGCAATGCCAGATATTTTGTACAGCATTTAGCCTATCAATTAGGACTTACTAATGCCGATGGAATGCTTCCGATAGATAAAAACGGGGTGCAAGTACCATTTTCTTGGGCAAATCTTGCCTATGACTTAAACCCGACAAGGGCAATGGAAGTAGAACGGACTAACGCCAATAAGATGGACGGCAAGCCTTATGAAGGGGAAGATGTTATAGCCCCGTGGCTAAGAAGTATTTTTGAAAGTCCAGAACAAAAGCCCATTAAAAAGCTCACTATGAATGAGTTTAGAGAGCTTATAAAAGCTATTAAGGCAATATATCATTTAGGTAAACGTGAATATGATGGTATGTCTTTTAAAACCATAGAGGGCAAGGTTGTATCAATGGAGCAGGCGGTATCTGATATCGTTACAGAAATCAACGCACCCGTTGTTAATGCAGTTGATAGAAAACTTGCAAAAAGGACATTTGACGGATTAAAAGAAATGGCTCAATCGTATTTAAACTCTATCACCTTGCCAGAAGTCATGATTGAAAGAATGGGGGAATCTGCTTATGAATATATTTATAAACCTATAGAACGTGGAGCATCTAAAGAACGAGAGATGATGAATAAAGCCGCTAAGCGTATGCAAGATATTTTTAATAAATACACGCTTGATGAATGGCGAGATATCCGCTCTAAAAAGAATATCCAATTGGGGTTTGATTATAAAGGCAACCCTCGCATGGTAACAAAAGAAACACTGCTCACAATCGCCCTTAACTGGGGTACGGAAAGTAACCGCGATAGAGTTATGGAAACCTATCAAATGGACAGCGACTTTATACTGGATATCCTTAACGAGAAGATGACCAATAGAGATTGGGATTTTGTGGAATCCGTCTGGAAAGATATTGATTCCTATTATGGAGATTTAAACAAGGTTTATGACAATTTATACGGTATTCCTTTAGGTAAGGTAAAAGGGCAAGAATTTACCTTAAATAACGGACGTGTAATAAACGGGATGTATTATCCGATTAAATACGATACGGAAACATCTATAAGAGCGGAAGAACAAGCCAATAATGAAATCCTTAAAAAACAGATGTCAGGTTATAGCACGTTTGGTATTGGTACAGGAATGACTAAACAGCGTTCAAATGGGAGCGGTGGACAGGCTTTAAGAATGGATCTGGAAGTTTACAGAAATCACATCTTAGATACCGTACACTTTATCTCTATGAGAGAATGTGCAATTGACGTTTATAGACTTCTTGCCAATAAAGAAGTGTCAACGGCAATATCTTCTAAGTATGGGTTTGATTGGTATAGAACTCTTAAAACATGGGCAGGAGATAACTGGAGTGCGCCGATTGATAACGCAGGAATCGTCGAAAGATTCTTAGATACAGCACGCAAGAATTATGTACAAGCTATACTGGCTTATAGAACTAGTACGGCACTTCTTAACGCTTGTAATATCGCCATCTTATGGGGTAAAAAAGGCGGCATGTGGACACTAAAAGCCATTTCTAACTATTATTTAACAGGCGGAAATGTTAAAGAGTGGACAGAAAACAGGCTTGCTAACAGACGGTTTATTATGGAAAAATCCTCTATGATGAAAGACCGTATAACCACGATGGATAAAGATTTAGCACGAGGGGTAGAACTTCCCGTTTCTCAAGGAGAAAACGAGATTATATCTAGGGTTAAGCATGGGAAAGTAAGTTTGGACACGCTAAATCAATATGCTTTTACCTTTATATCTGAAACTGACCTTATATTCTCTTTGCCGTTGTGGCTTGAAACTTATAAGGAAACAAGAAATCGTTTAATGGTAGAGGGGATAACGGACCCTGCAGTAATTGAACAAAGAGCAATAGAAGCAGGCGACAAGAGCGTTAGAGAGTGTTTTGGCAGTGGTGAGATGAAAGACAGACCTGATATTCTTAAACAAAAATTTTTAAGACATTTGCTGCCTTTCTACACATTTAACAACATGATTTTAAATCACTTTATAAAAGACCGTTACTTACTTAAAGATACAGGAAACAAGCGACCGCTTATTCGTGATGTATTGTTCTTAGGACTTCTTCAAGGATCATTGGAAGGCTCAATACGATATGCAGTTAAAAAAGCGGTCGGAAGTGATGACGACTGGCAAGAAAGCGTATTACAAGCAATTATTACTGGTAACGTGGTAGGCGGTGACCCTGTACTTAGAACCCTTGTGCCCGCTCTTATGGAGACTGGTATTAAAGGATTTGGTTATACAGATGACGGAGCCCCCGATATACCTGCGTTTAACTTTGCCTCGCAAATAGTAGCAATACTAAGAACTTATCAGTCTGAGAAAAAGGACAGTTTAGATGTAGCACAAGAGGTAACCAAGTTAGGAACAAGACTAATGGGGATATCTGATACAGCTACTGATGGGTTGTTTTCTGCTATACGTTATTTGTCTCAAGATACGGATTCAAGCTTACTTGAGACACTAACGGCTATAGTTTTAGATAGAAAAATAAAAAAGAAAGGAGATAAAAATAAGAAACGAAATAGCAGGAAAAGGGAAGAGATAAAATAGTAGAAAAAGAAAGATTAAAAATATTGTTGTGCTTATGAAGGAGTGAATGCATGATAAACAAAGAACTAAATAGAGTGGATTATAAAGGAGACGGACAAACCGTCTCTTTCCCTATTCCTTTTAATGTAATAAGCAAAACCGATATTAAAGCAGTGCTTGTTACAGAAGACGGGAAAGAAAAGGTTATAACCGAAAAGTTTTATGTAGATATGAATGACAAGACTTTTCATTACCCGTCAAATGGTAAAGATGTAGATTCTAGTAATCTAATCCCAATGAAAACGGGAGAGAGATTAATTCTTGTGCGAGATATTCCTATTACACAAGAAAACACATATGGAGAAAAACATCCGTTTGATTCAATCGAACGAATGGGGGATAAACTTACTCTTATTGCTCAAGATTTAAAAGTAGAACACACTAGAGTTTTAAAACTTCCGATATCCGCCAAAGGTGATATAGATATGACACTTCCTAAACCTACGCCGGATAGCACTTTTGCATGGGATAGTGAGGGTAAAAAGCTTATACCTTGTATAAATCCCACTGTTGCAACGGAACGGGCGGAAAACTCAGCAAAACAAACAGCAGAAGATAGACAAGCGGTATCAGTAATGAAATCGAGGATGGATTCTGTTTTATCCGATGCGACTACCAAAGCACAGCAATTAAGAGATACTATCGAAAATGGAAAACGTGAATTATCTGAATACGTAGGAGAAGCAAGGGCGAACAGTTCTCATGCAGTTAGTGAGGAAATAGAAAAAGGTAAACACAAGATTTCTGACATTGTTGATAAGCTTAAAGGGAAAGCACAAGAAGATGTAAACACAATTACTTCTACCCTTAAAGAACAGGCGGATTCTTTAGGTGTAAAACTTAGCGAGTACAAGCAAAAAGCAGAAGAAACAAGCGGAGTTTTAGACAACAAAACACAAAAGCTTAACGGAGTTATTTCCAGTGCTACAGAATCTATAAATAACTCAAAACAGCAGGTTATAAATAGTGCTAACCAGGCGGCTAATAGTGCCAAAGAAGCAAAAGAAAATGCTAATACGGTTAAAACAAGCTTAAGTAATTACTATACAAAACCGCAGGTTGACGATAAATTATCGAAAATTAGTGGCGGTGGGGGTATTACAGAAAATGAAGTAAATGAAAAAATCAATGCCGCAAGTGAATTAATTTTACAAATTGTAGGCACTCGTATACCTAAAAAGTTATCACAGTTAGAGTTAGATCCGATTAATCAACTTAGTGTAAAAAATATTATAAACTTAATTACACCTGAGGAATCAGATAATTCTAACAAGGCGGCTACCACTGAATTTGTTGTTAGAGCAATTTCAAAAATACCTAACGGTGGGGCTATTCCCCCTGAAACACTTAATACTATACAAGAAAATAAAACGGGGTTAAGTGCTTTAAAAGGGAAAGTGTCGACTATTGAAACGAAACTAAGCAACAAACAAGACAAAGGGGATTACGCTCATCTTGTAAGTGGCAAAATACCTAAAACAGAATTACCTAAATTAGCAACATGGCTAAATGAGGAAAACATCAAAACAGGCTCAATGGAAGTGTGGAAATATGATTAAGCTTAATAGTAAAAATTATGTAGTGTTTTTTAATGGTAAGAAGTATACATTACCGAAAGTTTCAAATAGAGGAATCATATTTAATGAAGTAGGCTTATATAATTGGCGGGTTCCCGAATATGGAACCTATGAGATAACTTTATCGGGGGGTTGTGTATACAGCGACAAACAGAACAACGTTTATAAAAAAGGTGAATTAATAACAAAGACTGTTACGCTTATTACAGGATTAGAAACAACCATACGTGTAGGGAAAGCAGGGAATAATAAGTATAGTTATAAATCGGGCGGAAAAAATGGACAATGGTATACAGTAGAAGAAGTGCCATCTGAAGATTCCGTTTTTTCCTATCAAGGGTCTACTGTTACAGCTAAGGGGGCAAGTAGTAATACGAATCAGAAATATGAAAGCAATAATAACGGATCACAGCAACAGGGATATTGTTTTATAAGGAGAGTTAAGTAATGGGAAAACAAGTTATACAAAAAGATAAAACTATCATTGCTACATTTGAAAATACTGAAGTATATGACCGATATAAACATGAAATCCCGTCAGAAACATTATGTTTAATCAAGGAAAAACCAATAACGATAGATAATTGTGAGCAGATATTTAACGGAGATAGTTTTAATGGTGGTAGAGGTGCGTGGACTGAAACGATTGAACTGTCTAAACCTTTTACAGATTTTGATTATTTATTTTTATGTTTTTCTGATGGTGATTCAGGTGAAATAGGATATGCACGATTAGACTCACATGTGCTTTATCAAGCGTTAACAAAAGCGATTCTAGACAATAAAAAATGCATAGTTTATCCTTGTTATTACATGAAGATTATCAGTAATAAATCGACAACTACTCGCTGGGTACATTCGTGGACTAAGATGTATGTAAAAGGAATATGGGGGTGGAAAGCATGAAAATATTAGTGTGTGAAACTAACGGAAGATGTATGGAATATGTAGAGCGTTTTGCTATCCCTGGTGGGTTTACGATTGTTGAAGTCGATGATACACAAGGAAAAGAAGCAGTAAGACAAGGTCTTATTTATAAAGACGGAAAATTTGTCAAACAAGAGGAAAATAAAGAAGAGTTGTTACACGATTTAGATTTAGAATATGGGGAAAAAATAAAAGATATTGAGACGGAGATGGCAAGAACTCTAGCTGTTGGCGACAATGATTTACTAAATGAGCTTAAAGAAGAACGAGAAGAACTGGAAAATGAGTATAAGAAAAAGAGAGGAGAATTAACAAATGATTAAACGTTGCTTTTTGTGCCACAGAAAAGAAGACCCTAATACAGGATTATGTACTAATAAAAAGTGTGTTAGAAGTAAACCAATTACAGAAAAGGCGGATAAAACATAATGTGGAATATGATTTTTAATGAGATACAGAAGAATTTCAATTCTTTAATGGATAATTTTATACTTAAGATTATAGGGTCTGGAGTTGTAATAATGCTTGTTTACCATAGTATGTTGTGTGCTTTGTTTTCTATCGTGGTTTGTCTTGATTTATATACACGTTGGATCGCACTCACTAAAAAGTATCTAGATAGCGAGGGGAAAGAATCCTCACTTTTAGATTGTGTTAAAAACATGAACGTTGCTAGAAAAGCAGGATACATCAACTCTTACATGATGCGTAAGCATTTTGTTAGTAAGATGCTTACTTATTTTATAGCAGTGTTTGGAGCATTTATTGTAGATACTATTTTAGTTAAAATCGGCACTAAACCGATGATGGTTACAACCGCTTTAGGTTATTTAGCTACAACTGAAATGTTGTCAGTCGTTGAAAACTTAGACGAAGCAGGAGTTGCAATGGTACATGATTTAGTGGAAGTTTTGAAAGGGAAAAGGAAGATATGAATATACAGGCATTTAAACAATACGTGAAAGAAAACAAACAAGAATTCGTTGATTCATACGGCTTGCCGATGGTTTATCTTCACGTAACAGCAGGTGACTATGATACTACATTTAGTGACTATCATTTTAATATCACCGGCGACGGAGATATTAAAATGACCCGTGATATTACAGAACGTCCAAATCATGCAACCTATATGAGGAACACAGGAAGCATAGCTATTACATTGTGTTGTTGTAAAAATGCTATAGCATATGCAAATGGCGGTTGTAATTTAGGAGATTATCCGCCGACCGATGCACAGATGAACTCACTCGCACAAATGATAGCTATCTTGTCAGATGAGTTTGAATTCCCGATTACTAAAGACTATGTCATGACACATGGAGAAGCGGCGGACATTGACGGATACGGATTGTATTCTGGAGACCCCGATTGTAGATGGGATTTACAATTTTTGAGTAACGATGGGGAATATGACGAAGGCGGACGAATTATAAGAGGAAACGCGATTTTTTATCAAAATCACTAAAAGTTATCCAAAAATTGTAGGGGTTAGACACATTTTAATAGTATGTCGTGATATATTTGTCACAAAAACGTTAAAATGCGTATATAGGTCTATTAAGCGTGTTTTTAAGGAAATAGGTATTTTTATGTAAAAAAGGAGCTTAAATGTGCAAAAAATTAGGGATTTTATGCGTAATAATCTTGGTGTCGTTGTTATTTCCGTTTCATTCATCTGCTTATTCATTGGCGGATGCCTTTTACGTTCCGCAGGAGAGCGATGGCGAAATGATACAAGTGCCACTCGGGCAATGGCAGGCGTTGAAGATGGAATTGATAGAGCAGAGCGAGGAGTTCGAACTGCTCAAAGAGAAATTGCAAATGCTGAATCTCAACTCAACGGAGCAAGAAAAACAACTGATGAAATTACAAGAACAAATCAGAATAGCCAAAAACTCATTGCTGAGTGCGAACGAATCATTAGCCGACACGAGGAAAGCATTAAACGAATCGAGGGAATCATTGAAGACGTTGAAACAAGAAATAAAGAAAATGGAACACAAACAAAAGGTAATTAAGCGGCAACGTGATTTATATATGGCACTTGCAGGAGCGTTAGGAGTAGGCTTGATTATAAAATAATTTTATAATATAATATAAAAAGATTGAGGTACAGCGTATTACACAAAGTACACCAAAATGAAACGCCTATAGTATGCAGCACGTGCTAGGCACTAGACTCCCTACTAATTGTAGGGGGTCTTTTTATTTTTGAAAAATTCATGTTTTTATTTCCAATGTTTTTTGTAAAATAGTGGTATTAATTTTTTATCTCACCCATTTTTAACAAAACAGTGGAGATATGACATACTATATTATATAGTGCTATAATATTTTTAACGTATAAATGTATTTTAAAAACACATTTATTTTTGTACCTTTAAATAAAGGAGTGGATAAAATGACCCTATCATATGACTATGAAGAATTAATAGAAGATATAAAATATGATATCGATAACGGTAAATCTTTTGATGATGTTGTATATATTAAACGTAAAAAGAGTCCGTTATATAATCCTATCGTTGATTATGGATATGATAAAGAAGAATTTATAAATAAGTATGGAAATGATATAGAAGAAACAACCATAGATAAACTACTTGTTGAAATGGACAGCATGAATTCATTGATTTAATATGGTATAATATAGTTAAGAAAACTTATCGAATATACCTATTAATCAAAATTGACCGAAATGCAAAATAAATTTAAATGATAAGTTTTTAGAGGGTGGGATTTTATTCCTACCCTCTTTTAACGTCAAAAAACGGCAAAAACTATATTAATAAATAATTAAAATTTGAGAAATTGTAATTATAACAAAACAATAAATAATAGAATATATGCCCACAAATACTAAATAAATTAGTATTTGATAAATTTAACAAACAAGATATTCATAAACCATAAGAATATATAAATTCCTAATAAATGCAATGATATATAGATATTTTAAGTGTTCGTCAATAAAACCGTCAAAAATCAAAATATATTATTAATTATATTTGATGCTTGTTTACGCATGTCATCGGTATAATG
>ERZ773250.187-NODE-187-length-40495-cov-4.789862_pt1 | contig 40495 bp, 23 predicted proteins | sample MGYA00511258_ERZ773250 | MGnify/ENA primary metagenome ERZ773250 (study PRJEB29015, sample SAMEA2738164) | human oral metagenome | biome: human oral; feature: human-associated habitat; material: saliva | place: China | collected 2187 ... | reverse complement strand
TTTGTCTGCTTGCCTACTTAGTCTTCGGCGTATAGCGGCTCATGCGCTTGATGATGACGTTCTTCAGCGGGCGGTCCTCGTTGTCCGTCTCGAGGCGCTGGATCTTGTCTACCGTCCCCCAGCCGTCCAGCAGACGACCGAAGACCGTGTAGGTGCCATCGAGGTGGGCAGCTCCGCCCTCAAACATATACTGCTTCTTCTGCTCCTCGCTGTACTTCCAGCTCCGCCCCGCTTCCTGCTCCTTAAGGTCGAAGTCCGTGTAGTACTTGCCCGTGACGATGTAGAACTGGCAGGCCGAGCTGCGCATCTCGGGATTGATGTCATCGGGCTGACGGGCGGCTGCGAGGGCCCCGCGGACGTGGACGAAGAGCTCGGGATGGAATTCGCCTGCGATCGTGCCCTCCGTAGAGTCCTGGGGCAGCGGAGCATCACGATTGAGGCCCTTCGTGCCGAGGTGCCCCGTCTGGATCATGAAGTCCTTGATCACTCGATGGAACTGTACCCCCTCGTAGGCACGGCTGTCGACGAGGCGGAGGAAGTTATCCCGATGGATGGGCGTCTCATTGAAGAGCTCGAGGATGAAGGGCCCCTTGGAGGTCTCGACAAGTACCTGAGGGCGCGCTTGCCCGAGGAGCGAGGCTGCAGAGAGGAGTAGGGCTGCGAGGCCGAGTAGACAGCGGTGAAGCATAGGGATAGGGATCAGATGAGGATGGGAAGGGTATCGTTGGAGGCGTCAGCCGTGGTGATGAAGGCCTTGGGGTCGAGCTCGAGGACGAGGTTCTTGAGCGGCTGGAAGTTCTTACGCTGGATGATGATGAAGAGCACCTCACGCTCCTGCCCCGTGTACATCCCCTTGCCGTGGAGGAAGGTGCCGCGCACACCCATACGCCCGACGAGCTGCTCACGGAGCTCCTCCATACGATCGGAGATGATGAAGACCGACTTGTGGGGGTTCTGCGGCTGCAGGGCTTCGACGACCTTGCTATAGATGAAAATAGCGATCCAGGAGTAGAGAGGCACCTTCCAGTCCTCGAAGACCCACAGCCCCAGCAGGACGATCAGCGAGTCAATGATCATGATGAGCGTCCCCACCTTCGTATTGAACATACGTGAGAGCACGCGCGCCAGCGTGTCCGTGCCCGCACAGGTACTCTGTGCCTGGAAGATCATCCAGACGCTGATCCCGAGGATCGCGCCGCCGTAGAAGCTGCAGAGGATGGGCTCCTCGACCAGAGGCTTGCCCGCCGCCCATAGCTCGATGAGGTCGGAGAAGAGGGCGACGAGGAGGAAGGTGACGACGGTCTTGACTGCCGACCACTTGCCCAGGCCGTGCATCGCGAGTAGGAAGAGGGGGATGTTGAAGAAGAGGGCGATCGTCCCGACACCAAGATCTAGGCCGAAGAGCGTCTTGGCGAGCTCGCGTAGCACCATAGCCAGACCATACACACCACCAGGACTGATATGCGCTGGCGTCAAGAACAGGCTGTAGCCTACAGCGAGGAGGAAGGATCCGAAGAGGATCAGCGCAGCGTCTGTGAGGACCTGCTTCGCATTGATTTTCGGCATCTTGATGAGATGTGCTTAGTATAGGTGTTCGGGCGCTGGTGTCCCTAGCGCCTTCACAAAGATAAGGCATCTAGTGCATACGCTCTATGCCTTAGGCAAAGGGACTCTGCGCTATCCCAAGCTCGCAAGCAAGGAGGTCAATCGGAGGGAAGGGGCAGCCCGGGACGAAGGCCCAGGAGTAAGGCGAGGTAGGCGGGGCGGCTCCGCGCTGTGCTGAGGGCTAAGGGAGGGCTTCGCTGAGGGATATCAGTCACGAGGCTGAGGGACGTCACTCACGAGCCAGAAGGATAGCAGTCGGAGCGCTGAGGGACACCAGTCAGCCTGCCCTCTGGGGGAGGAGGAGCGCACTAAGGGCCCCAGCAGCGACCCAAGGGAAGGGGCTCGGGGCAGCTCTGCAGCTCGCTGGGAAGGGTGCTGAAGTAAAGGGAAAGGGATGCTGCGCAAGGCCTTAGAACAAGGCTCCAAGCGGGGTCTGAGCAGAGCGATTAAATAATTAGTTCTAGTTTGCGCTAAGATTTGTATCTTTGCCTTAGTATCAGATTTACTAATTCTAGTTTAGATATGGAAATTATTAAGATCGTCGGCCGCGAGATCCTCGACTCGCGTGGGAATCCTACCGTAGAGGTAGACGTACATCTGGCTAGCGGCATCATCGGCCGCGCTGCTGTACCTAGTGGTGCCTCCACAGGGGAGAACGAAGCTCTGGAGCTCCGTGACGGAGACAAGGGCCGCTACCTCGGTAAGGGCGTCCTCAAGGCTGTTGAGAACATCAACAACGTCATCGCCCCTGAGCTCTATGGTATGAGCGCCCTCAACCAGCGTGAGATCGACCTGAAGATGATCGCCCTCGATGGCACCAAGACCAAGAGCAAGCTCGGCGCTAACGCTATCCTCGGCGTCTCGCTCGCCGTGGCTAAGGCTGCTGCTCAGTACCTCGACATCCCCCTCTATCGCTACATCGGTGGTACCAACACCTACGTACTGCCTGTGCCCATGATGAATATCATTAACGGGGGCTCGCACTCGGATGCTCCTATCGCCTTCCAGGAATTCATGATCCGCCCTGTCGGTGCATGCTGCTTCCGCGAAGGTCTCCGCATGGGTGCTGAGGTCTTCCACGCCCTCAAGAAGGTCCTGCATGACCGCGGTCTGAGCACGGCTGTAGGTGACGAAGGTGGCTTCGCCCCTGCCCTCAACGGCACGGAGGACGCTATCGAGTCTATCCTCAAGGCTGTCGAGAAGGCTGGCTACGTACCTGGCAAGGACATCACGATCGCTATGGACTGCGCCTCCTCTGAGTTCTTCAAGGATGGTATCTACGACTACACCAAGTTCGAAGGCGAGCACGGTGTCAAGCGTACCATCGATGAGCAGGTAGCCTTCCTCAGCGAGCTCGTAGAGAAGTATCCTATCGACTCCATCGAGGACGGTATGGCTGAGAACGACTGGGAAGGCTGGAAGAAGCTCACCGACAAGCTCGGCAAGAAGATCCAGCTCGTAGGTGACGACCTCTTCGTGACGAATGTCGAGTACCTCCGTCGTGGTATCGCTGAGGGCTGCGGTAACTCCATCCTCATCAAGGTCAACCAGATCGGTACGCTCACCGAGACCCTCGACGCGATCGATATGGCTCACCGCCACGGCTTCACCTCTGTCACCTCGCACCGCTCTGGTGAGACCGAGGATGCTACGATCGCTGACATCGCTGTCGCTACGAACTCTGGCCAGATCAAGACCGGTTCGCTCAGCCGCACCGACCGTATGGCTAAGTACAACCAGCTCCTCCGCATCGAAGAGGAACTCGGTGACCTGGCTGTCTACGGCTACAAGCGCATCAAATAGGCTTGCCCTAGCCTAGCCGCTTGCCCCTAGGGCTATCGGCTAAGACAAGCGAGGCTCGCCTCGGAGGATGATCTCCTCTGAGGCGAGCCTCGCTGCTTTGGGGCTACACTGCTCCCTAGGCTAGGGCAGGACGCGCTGGGGCTTGCCATCTTGGCTTTTTTGCGTACCTTTGCCCGAAAGGGCAGGCGCTTAGCCTCCCCCCGCTATCACTAATCTACACCGATACGATGATACTTAGATCCTTGCTCCCTGAGAGCATGACAAGATATAGAGGCCGCTCGTCAAGCACTGCTTGCGAGGCGGCTTTTTCTTTATCTAGGGGTCTGGTAGCGCAGTAGTCACTCACCTACCTTCATATATATACGTCCTATGCAAGAGTACAAAAGAGCCACGCTGATCCTCGATGATGGTAGCCGCTTCGAAGGCTACGCATTCGGCCACGAGGCCCCCGTAGCAGGCGAAGTCGTCTTCACCACCGCTATGACGGGCTACACCGAGAGCTTTACCGACCCGAGCTACCGCGGGCAGATCCTCGTGATGACCTACCCCCTAGTAGGGAACTATGGCGTACCCTCCCCCCAGCTCGACGAGCACGGGATCGCCTACTTCCGCGAGAGCGACAGGATCCATCCCCTCGGCATCATCGTCTCCGACTACTCCGAGGAGCATAGCCACTGGAACGCCCAGAGTTCACTCGGCCAGTGGCTACGCAGCGAGCAGGTCTTCGGCCTGACGGGCATCGACACCCGCGAGCTGGCGAAGACGCTCCGCGAGAAGGGCTCGATGAAGGGCAAGATCATCCTCGAGGGAGGGGCAGACATCCCCTTCGACGACCCCAACGCGCGTAACCTCGTAGCAGAGGTTTCGCCCAAGGAGGTACAGGTCTACGGCCAGGGGCCCAAGAAGGTCGTCCTCGTCGACTGCGGCGCCAAGAACAACATCATCCGCAACCTCATCCGCCCCGAGATCACCCTCTACCGCGTGCCCTGGGACTATGACTTCAACCAGATCGACTACGATGGCCTCTTCCTATCCAATGGACCCGGCGACCCCAATATGTGCAGCATCACCGTCGAGCACATCCGCAAGGCGCTGGAGCGCAAGAAGCCCATCTGTGGCATCTGCATGGGCAATCAGCTCCTCGCCGCAGCCGCTGGCGCCAAAGTAACGAAGATGAAGTACGGCCACCGCAGTCACAATCAGCCCGTGCAGGAGGTCGGCACGACACGCTGCTACATCACCAGCCAGAATCACGGCTATGCGGTGGACGCCTCCACGCTCGGCCCAGGCTGGCGCGCCAAGTACATCAACCTCAACGACGGCACCAACGAGGGGATCTGCCACGAGACGCTCCCCTACTTCTCAGCCCAGTTCCACCCCGAGGCCTGCAGTGGCCCGACCGATACGGTCTTCATCTTCGAGGAGTTCCTCCAGCTGCTCTAGGCACGACACTACGACTAAACGATTACCAAGGATATGAGCGACAAGAACAAGATACAGAAGGTGCTGCTCCTCGGCTCTGGAGCACTCAAGATAGGTGAGGCTGGGGAGTTCGACTACTCGGGCTCGCAGGCGCTGAAGGCCATGCGTGAGGAGGGGATACACACCGTCCTCGTGAACCCCAATATCGCTACCGTGCAGACCTCGGAGGGTATAGCCGATGAGATCTACTTCCTCCCCGTGACGCCTTTCTTCATTGAGAAGGTCATCGAGAAGGAGCGCCCTCAGGGGATCCTCCTCGCCTTCGGGGGGCAGACGGCACTCAACTGCGGTGTCGCCCTGCACCAGAGTGGCGTCCTCGACAAGTACCAGGTGCAGGTGCTCGGCACCCCCGTCGAGGCCATCATGAATACGGAGGACAGAGACCTCTTCGCCCGCAAGCTGGACGAGATCTCGGTCAAGACCATCCAGAGCCATGCCGCGGAGACTCTGGAGGAAGCACGTCAGGCAGCGGCCAGCCTCGGCTACCCCGTCATCATCCGTGCGGCCTATGCCCTCGGGGGGCTCGGCAGTGGCTTCTGCGACAACGAGCAGGAGCTGGATGAGCTCTGCAGCAAGGCCTTCGCCTTCTCCCCCCAGGTGCTCGTCGAGAAGAGCCTCAAGGGCTGGAAGGAAGTCGAGTACGAGGTCGTCCGTGACCGCTACGACAACTGCATCACGGTCTGCAATATGGAGAACTTCGACCCCCTCGGCATCCACACCGGGGAGAGCATCGTCATCGCTCCTTCGCAGACACTGACCAACAACGAGTACCACAAGCTCCGCGAGATCGCCATCCGCATCGTGCGCCACATCGGCATCGTCGGCGAGTGCAACGTACAGTACGCTCTCGACCCTGACAGTGAGGACTACCGCGTCATCGAGGTCAACGCCCGCCTCTCGCGCTCATCGGCTCTGGCGTCCAAGGCTACGGGCTACCCGCTGGCCTTCGTCGCCGCTAAGCTCGGCCTTGGCTACGGGCTCTTCGAGCTGAAGAACTCGGTGACCAAGACCACGCCCGCCTTCTTCGAGCCCGCCCTAGACTATGTGGTGTGCAAGATCCCCCGCTGGGACCTCGGTAAGTTCCACGGCGTCTCCCGCGAGCTTGGCAGTAGCATGAAGTCCGTGGGTGAAGTGATGGCCATAGGCCGCACCTTCGAGGAAGCGATGCAGAAGGGGCTGCGTATGATCGGCCAGGGCATGCACGGCTTCGTGGGCAACAATACCAAGGAGCTCTCGGGCACTGAGCTGGACGAGGCGCTGAAGGCCCCGACCGACACCCGCATCGTCGCCATCAGCCAGGCACTGCGTGCTGGCTATAGCGTGGAGCAGATCCATCAGCTGACCAAGATCGACTGCTGGTTCCTCGACAAGCTCGCTAGTATCGTCCGCACCTCAGAGGAGCTGCGCCAGCAGACGAGTATCTCGGCCCTATCCCAGCAACTGCTGCGCCACGCCAAGCGTCAGGGCTTCTCGGACTTCCAGATCGCCCGCTTCGTCCTCGAGGCCCAAGGCATCAAGGCTCGGGATAAGGAAGCGCTCGAGGTGCGTGCCCTGCGCAAGAAGTTCGGCATCCTGCCCGTGGTCAAGCAGATCGATACCCTCGCAGCCGAATACCCCGCCGAGACCAACTACCTCTACCTTACCTATAGCGGTACGGTGAACGACATCGACTACGAGGGAGATGCACGCTCCGTCGTCGTCCTCGGCTCGGGTGCCTATCGTATCGGTAGCTCGGTAGAGTTCGACTGGTGCGGTGTCAACGCGCTGCAGACGATCCGCCAGCAAGGCTACCGCTCGGTGATGATCAACTACAACCCCGAGACCGTCAGCACGGACTACGACATCACCGACAGGCTCTACTTCGACGAACTGACCTTCGAGCGCGTCCTAGATATCCTTGACCTCGAGACCCCGCGCGGCGTCATTCTCTCGACGGGCGGACAGATCCCCAATAATCTTGCCCTCAAGCTCCACTCGCAGCGCATCCCCATCCTCGGGACACAGGCCGAGGACATTGATAACGCCGAGGACAGACATAAGTTCTCCGCCATGCTCGACAGCCTCGGGATCGACCAGCCCCGCTGGCGCGAGCTCACCAGTCTCACCGATATTGATAGCTTCATCGAGGAGGTGGGCTTCCCCGTACTCGTACGCCCGAGCTACGTCCTCTCGGGGGCAGCGATGAATGTCTGCTCCAATCAGGAGGAGCTCTATCGCTTCCTCGAGCTCGCGGCCGACGTGTCGAAAGAACACCCTGTGGTCGTAAGCCAGTTCATCGAGCACGCTAAGGAGGTCGAGATCGACGCCGTAGCCCAGCGTGGTGAGATCGTCGCCTACGCCATCAGCGAGCATATCGAGTTCGCAGGGGTACACTCGGGGGATGCCACCATCCAGTTCCCAGGGCAAAAGCTCTATGTCGAGACGGTACGCCGCATCAAGCGCATCAGCCGCCAGATCGCCGAGGCGCTGCACATCTCGGGCCCCTTCAACATCCAGTTCCTCGCCAAGGGCAATGAGATCAAGGTCATCGAGTGTAACCTGCGCGCCTCCCGTAGCTTCCCCTTCGTCAGCAAGGTGCTCAAGATTAACTTCATCGAGTTGGCGACCCGCATTATGCTGGGCCAGCGCGTGGAGAAGCCCAATAAGAGTGCCTTCGACCTCGACTACGTGGGGATCAAGGCCTCCCAGTTCTCCTTCGCTCGCCTGCAGAAGGCAGACCCCGTCCTCGGCGTCGATATGATGAGCACCGGGGAAGTCGGCTGTCTCGGTGATGACACCAATGAGGCGGTGCTCAAGTCCATGCTCTCCGTCGGCTACCGTATCCCCGAGCGCAGCGTGCTGCTCTCCACAGGAGGCTACAAGCAGAAGGTCGACATGCTCGATGCTGCCCAGCTGCTGCACGCTCGCGGCTATCAGCTCTACGCGACGCAGGGCACGCACGACATGCTAGCTGAGAACGGCATCCCCTCCACGCTCGTCTACTGGCCGACCGATGAGGGCAAGCACCCCCAGGCACTAGACCTGCTGCACGAGAAGAAGATCGACATGGTAGTGAATATCAACAAGAACCTCACCGCAGGCGAGCTCACCAACGGCTACCGCCTACGACGTGCTGCCATCGACCTCAACATCCCGCTGCTGACCAACGCGCGCCTAGCCTCGGCCTTCATCACCTCCTTCTGCACGCTCCCCGTCGAGGAGCTCCAGATCAAGAGCTGGGCTGAGTACAAGTAAACTTACTCCCTACCTATATCGCTCGCCCCTAGATGCCGATGGTGCATCTAGGGGCGAGTTGCATTATAGCCTAGAGCTAAGCATGAGCCTTGTGTAGCTCTAGCCTAAGATCCGTGAAGGATATCAGTCAGGGTGCTGAGGGACGTCAGTGGCGGGCGTGAGGGATAGCCCTCAGCCTCCTGACTGATATCCCTCGCGAAGCTGAGACTAAGCTGTCATCTTGCTGAGGATTCTAGATCCCTTTGCTCGAGTCCCCAGCAGCTCTCTACCCCCTGACTGCTTGCTCCTCCTCTATACTTGGGCTAGGTCACCTTTGCCCTCATGCGGCAGCACACTAAGCAAGGAAGAAAAGCTGCGGTTTAGATTGCTGTAGAATTACTACATTTACAGCACGGAATACACTCATTCTAAAAGGAAACACTATGTACATCACACGTCTACACCGCACGGCATGCACCCTAGGCCTAGGTATCCTCCTCCTAGCGAGTTGCAGCAAGTCCAATTCCTACGAGCAGGCCATCCCTCGAGATGCTGAGCTCGTCACCGCCATCCACCTCGACCAGCTAGCGCAGAAGGCAGGCCTAGAGGACAAGGCACGCAAGGCCAAGATCCAGCAAGCACTGGAGAAAGGCCTCGTATCGCCCGATACCAAGCCCTTCCTACAGAGCCTCCTCTCTGAGCCTCAGAAGCTAGGGATCGACCTCCGCTCCCCCATCTACTTCTATCATAGCCCTCGCGCCAAGGCAGCACTCCTAATGCGCGTGAGCGACCGTGGCGATCTCGAGAAGCAGCTCAAGAAGCTCTTCAGCAGCACAGAGTTCAAGCAGACAGAGGAGCAGGGCTACACCCTACTTAGCCCCAAATCGGGTCCTGAGGGGCAAGAGATCGTAGCCTACGACAAGAAGACACTCCTCATCGCCGTCCCTGAGGTCGGCACGCAGATCAAGCAACTCCTCCAGGAGACAATGCAGCCGAAGAAAGGGCAGTCCTTCGCCGAGACGAAGTACTTCGAGCAGTTCCAGCAGGCCAAGGGCGATATCCGTGCCTACCTAGACTTAAAGAGCCTCGACAAGAGCTCGACGCTGCCAGCCTACGCCACCACAGAGGTGAGCAAGATCGTCTTCGGAGCGAACTTTGAATCGGGACGACTGCGTATCACAGTACAGCCCGTCTACAAAGACAAGGTAGAGCAGCAAAAGGTCGAGAATAGGATGAAGCTCATCTACGCCCAAAGCATCACGGGCACCCTCGACAAGTATCTCCCCAAGTCCCCCGACCTAGTAATCGGCATCAATAGTAACATGGCAGCAGCTATGAAGAAGCTAGGCCTAGCCGCGACATCTAATGCGGAAGAGGTCCGCATGACGATGCTCCTCAACTCTCTCATCAGTGGAGAGGGTGTCTTAGCCATCTCCGAGCTTGGGTCTAGCAATAATGCCTATGCCTATGCAGAGAGTACACAGCCCGACGCCATAGATAGCGTAGCCAAGTGGATCGGGTCGGAAGGATTCGCTGCAGTAGACTCTACGGGAGCGCATCAGTACCGTATACAGCATGATGGGATGACCTTCGACATAGGGTATCGCAATGGGATCAATTACCTGATCAGCAGTGCACGCGTCGGCGAGCTCCTGCAGCCGCAGGCTGGCCGCCCTACCCCTGTCTACGCCGAGCAGATCAAGGGCAAGTATGTCTACCTCTTCTTCGACCTCGAGCAGTTTATACAGCGCTCCTTCCTCACCCCTCTGATCCAGGCTATGACCAAGCCTGCAGTCTACCAGCGCCTACAGCAGCTACAGTACGTCCTCATGGTGTCGGATAGGACGCAGGGCGAGGTCACCCTACAGCTCTCGACGAAGGACAACGCACTACAGTTCCTTGTAGACACCATCCTTGACGCACTCTAGCGCACCCCTTCTTATTATTATCTACCCCCTTCTATGACAGCTCCCAGCCTCCTAGAGATCGACATGGTATCGAAGCACTACGATACCAAGGTCGCCCTCGATCAGGTATCGCTCAGCGCGCGCCAAGGGCGTATCCTAGGCCTTCTAGGGCCCAATGGCGCGGGCAAGAGCAGTCTGATACGCATCATCAACCGGATCACCGCGCCCGACCGCGGCGAGGTCTTCTTCGACGGCCACCTCCTGCAGCAGCAGGATCTCAGCCGCATCGGCTACCTCCCCGAGGAACGCGGACTCTACCCCAAGATGAAGGTCGGGGAGCAGATCGTCTACCTGGCTAGGCTCAAGGGGATGAGTCAGAGCCAAGCCGAGCGAGGAGCCCGCGAGCTCCTCGCTCGGCTCGAGGGGGCCGACTGGTGGGGCAAGCGCGTCAATGAGCTCTCCAAGGGGATGCAGCAGAAGGTGCAGGTCGTCTGCACGCTGCTCCACGACCCCGAGCTCCTCATCATGGACGAGCCCTTCAGCGGATTCGACCCCATCAACGCCGAGCTCATCAAGCAGGAGCTCCTCCGCCTCAAGGCTGAGGGCAAGACCATCATCCTCTCGACGCACAATATGCAGAGTGTCGAAGAGCTCTGTGACGACATCGTCCTCATCAATCAGGGGCATATCATCCTCAGAGGGCAGACCGAGGAGGTGCGTCGCAGCTACAGTACGGGGCGCGTACGCCTCGCCTACGATGGCGAGCTCCCCCCTTCGCTAGCCTCCGACCTGCGTATCGTAGAGCGCCAAGCCACCAGCATGGGCGGCCTCCTATGGCTCGAGGCCGAGGGCCTCTCCCTGCGTGAGCTCGTAGCGAGCCTCCCTGCAGAGCTCGATCTGCGCAGCCTCGAGCGTGAGCTCCCCTCCATGCACGAGATCTTCCTCAGCGCCGTCAGTCAGTCCCTCAGCAGTACTCACGCTCATGAATAAGCTATACCTCATCATCGAGCGGGAGTTCCGCTCGCGCATCCGCATGAGATCCTTCTGGGTCATGAGCCTACTCTTCCCCATCCTCATGCTAGGGATCGGGGCTACCCCAATCTGGCTCAGCAAGGCGAGCAAGGAGCGGCAGGAGATCATCATCCTTGATGCTACAGGACAGTACGCCCCCCTCTTCCAGAGCGACGAGACCTACCAGTTCATCCCTGGGGACAAGCCGCTCGACAGCTACAAGACCGAGGGAGGGAGTTCTGCTCCAGCCATCCTTGCCATCACAGATGACCTCAGTGTGCACCCCGAGGCGGTACAGCTCTTCTCGCACCAGCAGCTGCCGCTCGGGCTGGAGCGCATGCTGAGTGCCCGACTCTCGGAGTATGTGACGCAGCAGCGCATCGCCTCCTACCACATTCCCGAGCTCAGTGAGGCTATTGCCAAGACGCAGGCGCACATCCAGGTACGCACCTATCGCTGGGATGAGATTGAGCCCGCTGATGGCGGCGGGGGCGAAGGTGGAGAGGAGCTCTCCGCAGCTGGGAAGCAGCTTACCCAAGGAAGCCAGGAGACCAAGAGTGATGTCATCAGCATCGTGGGTATCGTCTTGACCTTCCTCAGCTACCTCTTCATCATGACCTACGGCGGTATGGTGCTGCAGGGCGTGCAAGAGGAGAAGAAAAGCCGTATCGTCGAGATCATGGTCTCCTCCGTGAGCCCGCAGCAGCTCATGATGGGCAAGATCATCGGGATCGGACTCGTCGGTATCCTCCAGCTCCTCATCTGGGCGCTGCTCATCCTCGTAGGTGCGGGAGTAGCGACACACGCTCTAGGGATATCGCTCGACCCCAAGCTAGCTGCGGCGGCCTCTACCGAGGGCTGGAGCGCTGCCCTTAGCCAGCTGGCCCGTCTGGACTATGTCGGCATCCTCGTCTCCTTCCTCCTCTACTTCGTCGGAGGCTATCTCTTCTTTGCCTCCATCCTGGCGGCGATGAGCGCGACGGTCTCCTCAGACGAAGAGGCAGGCCAGCTGATGATGCCTCTGGTACTACTGCTGGTCTTCTCCATGTATGCGGGGATGGCTGGGGCAGAGAACCCCAACGGGTCGCTGGCCTTCTGGACCTCGATGTGCCCACTTACCTCTCCCGTCGTGATGATGGTACGCCTCCCCTTCGGGGTACCGCTCTGGCAGCTGGCCCTGAGCCTCTCGCTGCTCTTCGCCTCCTTCGTCGGCACGAGCTACCTCGGAGGGCGCATCTACCGCACGGGCATCCTCCTCTACGGCAAGCGCCCCAACCTCAAAGAGCTCTGGCACTGGCTCCGCTACCGCTAGCCGCCTAGAGGACTGAGGCCAAGCCAGGCTCCCTCATTCCCCTACCTCGAATACGAAGCCCCAAGTACAGCATGGTACTCGGGGCTTCGCTCATACTCGGGCAAAGGGGAGCAAGGAAGAGGCGCTAGGCTCCTCAGCCTTCGGGAGGCCCAGCGCTTCGCCCTAAGCCGCCTCCGCTCTAAGGCTACAAAGGCGAAGCCAGCGAAGCTACTGCAAGGCTACATCCTCCTTGCTCCGCTCGGGCGACGACCTATACCTAGGCACGCTGCGGCTAAGGCCGGTGCTCAGCTGAGAGATATCAATGGACTCGCTGAGGGACGTCGGTCACGAGCCCGAGGGATATGAGTCAGCAAGCTGAGGGATAACCCTCACCGAGCTCGCCCTTAGCTCAGGCCTCGCTCCCTTGCCTCTCAACCTTCGCTGACTGGGCTTCCGCTAGTTTTCTTAGCCTAGATACGAGCCTGCTCGAGCTCCCTTAGACGAAGGTGCTTACGCCGCTGCGACCTCGCGTTCGCCAAGGCTCACAGCCTAGGTTCTAGGCTTAGCAGACCAGCTCTTCGCTAATGAGGAGGCGAGCTCTAAATTTTAGGCCCCGCGGGCTAGGATAATTACGGAGGTATCCTTATCTTTGTCCTAGCCTCTCCCGAGGGGCTAGGTGAGGACATTACGCCCCACCTCTATACATCATCAACAACTAAGGGAACTATGAACGACTCAGCAATCTTCAAGCTCATCGAAGAGGAGCACCAACGCCAGCTCAAGGGCATTGAGCTCATCGCCTCGGAGAACTTCGTCAGCGATGAGGTCATGCAGGCCATGGGCAGCTGCATGACGAACAAGTACGCCGAAGGCTACCCTGGCAAGCGCTACTATGGTGGCTGCGAGGTGGTCGACCAGTCCGAGCAGCTCGCCATCGACCGCATCAAGGAGCTCTTCGGCGCCGAGTGGGCCAACGTGCAGCCGCACTCAGGGGCTCAGGCCAATATGGCTGTGCTCCTGGCATGCCTCAACCCCGGAGACACCTTCATGGGGCTCAACCTCGCTCACGGCGGGCACCTCTCTCACGGCTCGCCCGTCAATAGCTCGGGGCTCCTCTACAAGGCCATAGACTATAACGTCCGCGAGGATACGGGCTACGTAGACTACGAGCAGATGGAGCAGCGTGCCCTGGAGCACAAGCCCAAGCTGATCATCGCTGGGGGCTCAGCCTATTCACGCGAATGGGACTACGCACGCATCCGTGCTCTCGCGAATAAGATCGGGGCGATCTTCCTCGTCGATATGGCACACCCCGCTGGGCTCATCGCAGCAGGCCTGCTGGAGAATCCCGTGAAGTATGCCCACATCGTGACCTCCACAACCCACAAGACGCTGCGCGGTCCTCGTGGGGGCATCATCCTCATGGGTAAGGACTTCGACAATCCTTGGGGTAAGACCACGCCTAAGGGTGAGATCAAGAAGATGTCTTCCCTCCTCGACTCCGCCGTCTTCCCAGGCGTGCAGGGCGGCCCGCTGGAGCACGTCATCGCAGCTAAGGCCGTAGCCTTCTACGAAGCCCTCCAGCCCTCCTTCAAGGAATACGGCCGTCAGGTCAAGCTCAATGCCCAGGTCATGGGTGAGGCCTTCGTACGCCGTGGCTATGGTGTAGTCTCGGGCGGCACGGACAACCACTGCCTGCTGATCGACCTGCGCAGCAAGTTCCCTGAGCTCACCGGTAAGGTCGCTGAGAAGGCCCTGGTAGCTGCCGACATCACGGTGAACAAGAATATGGTCCCCTACGACTCTCGCTCGGCCTTCCAGACCTCGGGCATCCGTGTCGGCACGCCCGCTATCACCACGCGAGGCGTCAAGGAGGACAAGATGGACTACATCGTATCGCTCATCGACCGTGTGCTCTCCGCACCTGAGGATGAGGCTGTCATCGCTGCCGTACGCCGCGAGGTCAACGAGCTGATGGTCACCTACCCCATGTTCGCCTACTAGCAGCACTGCTGATTCGCCGAGGACTCAGAGAGCTCCAGCCACACTTAGGCTGGGCTCTCTGAGCCTTCCCCATTATAGACACTCAAGACCACGATCAATGAACAAGCTCTTCGTCAGCCTAGCCTGCGCCCTTAGCTTGGGCTACCTCGCTACGGCTGCACCCATGAAGACCACCCTTGCCTCCTACAACCAAGGGATCAACATCATCCCACAGCCCAAGGAACTCGTCCAGGGCAAAGGGAGCTTCGCCCTCACGGCCAAGACCCCACTGCTGGCCCAAGGGGACTCCGCCTACATCATCGCGCGCTTCTTCGCCGAGAAGCTCCAGCGCTCCACGGGCTACCAGCTCCCCGTCCGTTCCTCCTCTAGCGCTCAGCCCGGGGCGATCTACCTCCGCATCGACCCCAGCCTACAGCTCGGGCACGAGGGCTACCAGCTCAAGAGCAGCCCCCGCGGGGTCGAGGTCGTAGGCCGCACAGGCGCAGGCCTTTACTATGGGATGCAGACCCTGCTGCAGCTCCTGCCTGCCGAGGTCGAGTCCCCTAGTCTCGTGAAGATGGCACGCTGGAACATCCCTGCCGTCACGATCGAGGACGAGCCCCGCTTCGAGTACCGCGGTGCACTGGTCGACGTCTGTCGTCACTTCCTCACCGTCGAGGATATGAAACAGCACATCGACCTCTTGAGCATGTTCAAGATCAACCGTCTGCACTGGCACCTCACGGAGGATCAGGGCTGGCGCATCGAGATCAAGAAGTACCCCCGCCTGACGAGTGTCGGCTCCAAGCGTATCGAGGGCGACGGTAAGGAGTATGGTGGCTACTATACTCAGGAGCAGATCAAGGAGATCGTCAAGTATGCCTCCGACCGCTTCGTCACCATCGTTCCCGAGATCGAGCTCCCAGGCCATGCGATGGGTGCCATCGCCTCGTACCCCGAGCTGACCTGCTTCCCCTACCGCCGTGTCTACCAGGTGCGCAATATCTGGGGTGTAGAGCAGGACGTCTTCTGCGCGGGTAAGGAGTCGACCTTCCAGTTCATCCAGGACGTCCTCGACGAGGTAGTCCCCCTCTTCCCTGGCCAGTACTTCCACATCGGCGGGGATGAGTGCCCCAAGATCCGCTGGAAGGAATGCCCCAACTGTCAGAAGCGCATCAAGGACGAAGGCCTTAAGGATGAACACGAGCTCCAGAGCTATGTCATCCGTCGTGCCGAGAAGATGCTGGCCAAGTACGGTAAGAAGCTGATCGGCTGGGATGAGATCCTCGAGGGCGGCCTAGCCCCCACGGCCACCGTCATGAGCTGGCAGGGAGAGAAGGGCGGCATCCAGGCGGCCAACATGGGACACGACGTCATCATGACCCCAGGTAGCGGCGGTCTCTACATCGACCACTACCAGGGCGACTCCAAGATCGAGCCCGTAGCCATCTGCTGCTACTCTACCCTCGAGAAGGTCTACTCCTACAATCCCATCCCCGAGGCCATAGTGCCAGACAAGCGCCACCATATCAAGGGCGCTCAGGCCAACCTCTGGGCGGAGTACCTCTACACGACGCCACTGATGCAGTACCGTGCCTTCCCCCGCGAGATCGCCCTTGCCGAAGCCGTATGGACGCCGCTGGAGAAGAAGAACTACAAGGACTTCGAGCGTCGCCTGGACAATGCCTACGTGCGTCTCGACCAGCATAAGGTCAACTACCACATCCCGCTGCCCGAGCAGCCCCTGCCCGGTAGCCGCCAGAGCGCCTCGCTGAGCTACGTCGCCTTCACCGATACGACGAGCCTCACGCTCCAGACCACGCGCCCCATCCGCATCGTCTATACGACGGACGGCAGCGAGCCTACGGCCAAGTCCCAGACCTACACTCAGCCCCTGCACATCTCCAAGAGCCAGGTCGTGAAGGTCGCCTCGGTACTGCCCTCAGGCAAGCTGAGCCGCGTACGCGCCATCACCTTCGACAAGCAGAGCCTCTCGCCCGCCGTCGAGCTCGCCACGCCCACGCCCGGCCTGCGCACCAAGACCTCCGTGGGCAACTACTACAGTGCGGCTGACTTCGCCTCCGCGACCAACTGGACGGAGGGCGTCGTCAAGACCACGCAGGAGCTGCGTCCCGATAGACTGAACAACCACATGGACGAGATCAAGCGCAAGGCCGTCGTCGGCGAGGGCTATATCAAGATCCCCGCAGATGGTAGCTATGTCTTCTCCACCAACTTGGACCAGATGTACCTCGATGGGGAGCTCTTCATCGACAACTCAGGTGAGACGTCCAAGTTCAGTCGTCATGACAAGAGCCGCGCCCTCAAGGCAGGCTGGCACCGCGTGAAGTTCGTCTTCGTCGGTGCCGTACGTGGCGGTTTCCCCACCTACTGGGAGGACACCAAGGTCGAGTACCGCAAGCTGGAGGACGCTAAGTTCAGCACCGTCACCGCTGAGATGCTGGCCTACTAAGCACTCCCCCACTCCCCGAGCACTAACCCCACTGCTGAGCTAGTGCGATCACACTAAGGATGGCGACCGACCTGCACCTCAGCGTGCTGCGTCTGTCGCCATCTTTCCTTAGCCTCCTACCATGATCACCCTTGACCCTAAGCTACGCTATGCCCTGGCGCTGGCCCTCATGCCCGGCATGGGGCCGCAGCATGTGCGCACCCTCGGAGCGTGCCTCGAGGACATCAGCCAGCCCTTTCATGAGCCGCAGCTCCTAGACCAGCACTTCCCGCGCATGCAGCACAGAGTGCGTGTGCTCTTCGAGTCGTCCCAGCTCCTCTGTGAGGCAGACAGACTCCTCGAGCGCTGCCAGCAGCTGGCTCTGACGCCGCTCTTCCTCCTAGATCCCGACTACCCTCAGGCTCTGTCCGAATGCCCTGACGCCCCCCTCATCCTCTATACGCGTGGGGCGAGCGATGTACTGCAGCAGGCGCCCCTCATCAGTATCGTGGGCACAAGGCAAGCCAGTAGCTACGGCCTGCAGATGACGGGACGTATCGTCACCGAGCTCAGCGAACTCCTCCCAGAGAGCCCTATCGTCAGCGGTCTGGCCTATGGCATCGACATCGAGGCGCACCGACGGGCGCTGCAACTGGGGACGCCCTGCGTCGCCGTCCTCGCCCACGGGCTAGATCGTCTCTACCCCAGCGTGCACCGGCCCGAGGCCGAGCGTATCCTCTCGAGCGGCGGGGTGCTGGTCAGTGAGTATCCGCCGGGTACGCCGACGCAGCGCAAGCAGTTCGTCGCGCGCAATAGGATCATCGCTGGGCTCAGCGTCGCGACCATCCTCCCAGAGGCAGGGCTCAGCAGCGGTTCACTCTCCACAGCACGGCTCGCCCTCAGCTATGGGCGCGAGGTCTTCGCGCTGCCCGGGCGCATCACGGACGAGCAGAGCGCGGGCTGCCTCGAGCTACTGAAGCGCGGCGAGGCTCAGCTCCTGAGCACGGCGAGCGACCTCCTCGACGCCCTCAGTTGGCTGGGAACAAGCCCTCCCAGCACAAGGATGCAACCCGAGCAAGCAAAGCCAGCAGCGCCAGCCCCTCGCCCGAGCTATGACGACCCACTCCTGCAGCTGCTCGCCGACCAAGGGGCACTCAGTCTAGATGACTTAGCCCGTACGCTTGGCCGCCCGATGTCACAGCTGAGCGAGGAGCTGCTTGACCTCGAACTCGAGGGGCATATCGTCGCCCTGCCCGGGGATAGCTACCGCCTTGCCTAGGCCTAGAGCGGGTAGCCGAGGGGCAAGTTCATCCGCCCTCACGGCAGCGCAGTAAGCGCGCCTGGACACAAAGACAGCGCCCCGTGTGACGAGATCACACGGGGCGCTGTACTTTCGGAGAGAGCGGCGAGAGGCTGTGAGGAGCTGTGGCTCCGAGCTCGCGCTTAGCGAGGTGTAAGCCTCAGGGGCGGAGCTCTGAGGGATATCAGTCAGGAGGCTGAGGGGCGCCCGTCACGAGCGTGAGGGATAGCAGTCAGCGGGCTGAGGGACATCCCTCGCAGAGCTTAGGAGAGGCACAGAGCTTGCGCCACGCCTTCGGGGCCTATCGTGAGAGGCTCGGCTGAGGAGCCGCATTCCCTACACTTAGCGCCAAGGAGCGGCCCGACGGAGCGCTCCTACCGCAGCCTCTGAGCGGAGGGCTTAGCGGCGGAAGAGGTGCTTGAACTCATCGGCGTAGAGGCGCGAGAGTCCCTTGCGGTTGTCGATGGCCTCACCGACGACAATCATCGTTGTGAGCGTCAGCTTGTGCTCATGCACGATCTTCGCCAGGTCCTTGAGCACGCCGCGGTAGATCGCTTGGTCGGGCCACGTCAGGTGATAGCAGGCTGCCACAGGCGTATCCTCGGGGTAGTGCTCCAGCAGCTGCGCCTGTACATCATCGACGATCCCCGCGCTGAGGAAGATGCACATCGTACTCTGGCTGCGCGCCAGCAGGTGTAGCTTCTCCTTCTCGGGCATAGCGGTACGCCCTTCGCCACGTGTGAGGATGATGGTCTGCGTCTTCTCGGGGATGGTGAACTGCGAGCGGAGTTCGGCTGCCGCCGCCTGGAAGGAGGAGATCCCTGGGGTAATGTGGTAGCTCATCCCGTACTCGTCAAAGAAGGCCATCTGCTCCTGGATCGCCCCGTAGATACAAGGGTCACCCGTATGCAGACGCGCCACTAGGAGGCCCTTGTCGTAGAACTCCTTCATCAGCGCAAACTGCTCCTCGAGGTTCATGTCCGCGGAGCTGCGCACGACGGCACCCGCCTTGGCACAGAGCGTCAGCGCCTTCGGCACGAGGCTCCCCGCGTAGAGGATGAGGTCGGCATGCTCCAGCCACTGACGTCCGCGGATGGAGATGAGGTCGGGGTCGCCAGGCCCTGCACCGACGATCTCGATATGGCCGCGGCGCTCGGCAGCGCGGTCAAGCGCTAGGGCGAAGGTGAAGTCATTGCCATTGTGGAGCATGCCCTTCTGCTTCTCGATGACCAGCGGCCCGAGGTCGGCAGCGTAGCGAGCACAGCTCTCCGAGACGCCCCAGACGCCCGTCACCTTGCGCACGTACTCCGAGGGATTGGCGACCTCGACGGGCGCTAGCTCCTTGGACGTGTAGATCTGCGCCGTGAGCCCTAGGGTCGCCTCCAGCTCCTTCAGTAGCGGCTCATCCTTCTTGAGGTCGATCGTCGAGAGCTGCCCGATAGCCTCAGGGTAATAGCCCAGTCGGCGCACCTCGTTGAGGATGTAGGCGACGATGTCCGTAGGCTCGCACTGATAGCGGCAGCCCATCCCGAGAGAGAGCACGCGCGGCACGTACTGGATCCAGGGGCGCGAGGTCTCGTAGTGGCGCGGGGATACGACGATGATGAGGGCATAGTCCTCCTCGCGTAGCTCCGTGCGGTCGTAGTAGACATCTACGTGAGGGGCCTTGGTACGCTCGAGGTAGAAGGTACCCTTATCCTTGACCTCCAGCAGCAGCGCCGTACGCTCGCCATTGGTGTAGTGGGCTATGGGGCGATTGAGCCCACCCTCGTGCGTGAACTGCTGCCAGCCGTATTTCTTGGCCAGCAGGTCTAGGGCCCAGAGGCCCGTATTGTCGGTCTGGGTGCTGACGACAGCCTCGCCGCCCAGCAGTCCTGCCAGCTCGTGTGTCAGCTCGTTCGCCCCACCGACGTGCCCCGAGAGGACGGAGACGACGAAGCGCCCCGTGCTGTCGATGTTGATGACTGCGGGGTCGCTGTACTTATGTCCGATGAGGGGGGCGATGCTACGGACGCAGATGCCCATAGCTCCGATGAAGATCCAGCCCTCGTACTCAGCGAAGTGCTCCGAGACGAAGCTCTGTATATGATCGATCTGCGTCACCCCTGCTCTCTGATGTGTGGAGAAGAGGTGCGCCTCGGGATAGGCAGCAAGGATAGGCTGTGCCGTCTGTATGCCCTGAGGCGAGACGGCAAGGATAGCAAGGTTTGTCATTAGAGTTCCTGTGGTTAATATGGGTCGTGCGATGCCGCCGAGGGCATCACCTTATAGACATACTGATGGATATCACGGCGTATCTGCTCGTAGGCCTCGAGCTCGAGGCTGCGGTCAGAGAGCAGGTGTAGAGGCACCCAGGGCAGATCCTCGCCGTAGGGGGGCTGCACGTAGTCGTAGGGCTGTGGGTCGAGCCCCAAGCGGGCGTAGAAGGCTAGGCGCCGCTCGGCCTCAGGACTGTAGCCCCTAGGCTCGCACTCCAGGACGAAGGGACGGGCGGCACGATTGCGCCCTTGCAGCAGGCGTACCACCTCAGCTCCTAGCCCCTGCCCGCGATAGGCGGGGTCGATGAGCAGATACTCGTAGTAGCAGGCGCTCGGGAGATCCCAGCCGACGGCCAGACCTATCACCTGCTCCGCCCGCAGTACGAGACAGACGTGATGCAGCGAGCCCTCGAGGGCAAAGAGCTCCTCCCAGGGGCGGCGCTCCTCGGGTGGGAAAGCAGCTTCGTAGACGGCCCGCAGATGCTCGGGCGTCCTATCGTCGAGGCCGAGGAGCTGTAGCTGGATGGTAGACATGGGGCTAGGGGGCTAAGAGTAGCGACGGGGGTAGCGCAGCAGGATGGAGAGCAGCGCCATGCCGCCCATGATGAAGGGGTAGTAGAGGTGCGGGATGATGGCGATGGGCGAGACGCCCGTGAGCTTGGAGGCCAGGAGGAGCTGTGCACCGTAGGGGATGAGCCCCTGGACGAGGCAGGAGAAGGTATCGAGGATGCTGGCCGTCTTGCGCGGGTCGAGCTGATAGCGCTCGGTGATCTCTCGGGAGACCTTACCCGTGGTGAGGATAGCTATGGTGTTATTGGCCGTACAGAGGTTGGCCACGGAGACGAGGGCGGCGATGGTGAGCTCCGCCCCGCGCTTGCCATTGATGCGGCGCGTGAGCTTGGAGAGCAGGTAGTCGATACCGCCGTTGTAGCGGATCAGCTCCAGCATGCCCCCCGCCAGCAGGGTGACGATGATGAGCTCGCCCATGCCGCTTATCCCTTCGCCTAGGGCCGCGACCCAGCCCCAGGGAGCGATGGCCCCCGTCAGCACGCCGATGAGGCCGCTGGAGAGGATGCCGATGCCGAGCACCACGAGCACGTTCACCCCCGCTAGCGCCGAGATGAGCACCAGCAGGTAGGGCAGCATGAGCCAGAAAGAGCCCGGCTCGACGAACTTCGGTTCGGGCAAGTCTATGCCGCGCAGTAGGTAGACCACGAGGGCGATGAGGGCTGCGGGCAGGACGATCCCGAGGTTGACGCGGAACTTATCCCGCATGCTGCAGCCCTGCGTCCGCGTCGCAGCGATCGTCGTGTCCGAGATGAAGGAGAGATTGTCCCCGAAGAAGGCGCCGCCCGTCACGATAGCTGCGACATAGGCGTCCGAGAGGCCGAGGCTATCCGCCACCCCGAGCGCGATGGGCACCAGCGCTACCACCGTGCCGACGCTCGTCCCGATGGAGAGGGAGATGAAGCAGGAGGCGATGAAGAGGCCCGGCAGCAGGAAGGAGGAGGGCAGGAAGCTCAGGATGGTATTGACCGTCGCGTCGATCGCACCCATGCTCTTAGCCCCTTGGGCAAAAGCCCCCGCCAGTACGAAGATCCATATCATCAGGAGGATATTGCTGTCGGCCGCCCCGTGGGAGAACTGGCGGATACGCTCCTCCAGACGCACCCCGCGGGTAATCAGCAGTGCGTAGCCCGAGGCCACGAGGAAGGCCACCGCAATGGGCATGCGGTAGAAGTCCACCGAGAGCAGCGACCTCAGGAAATACACGGGGTCGAAGTCCCCCGAGAGCAGCGGCCTCAGGAGATACACGGCGCGGTAGAAGTCCACCGAGAGCAGCGAGCTCAGGAGATACACGGCGAGAAAGACAAAGAGCGGACTCAGACCGAGCCAGCCCAGCGAGCGAGGCGGAGTATTGGGGTGGTGCGACATAGGCTTTGGGCTAAGGGGAAGACTAAGCTAATAGAGCTACGGAGCGAGCGCGGGCTCAAGCACGCGCCTCCTCGAAGCAATCGCCCACAAAGGTACAGCTTTTGGCGAGGAGCCCCCCAAATCCCTTGCTCAGCAAGGGCTCGGCGAGGGCACAGCACGGTGCGAGCCTAGCCTTAGCTCCGTGAGGGATAGCCCTCAGCCTCCTGACTGATATCCCTCAGAGGTCTGACTGACGTTCCTCAGCCGCCTGACTGATATCCCTCACGCCCCTCCCCCACTGTCCGCGTCCCGACGAAGCTCATCCCGCCCTGCGCTGTACCCAAGGCGAGGGCGAAGTCTGCGGCCGCCTCGTGCCCCAGCCTCAGTCTAGAGCACAGCGCGTCCCGCACAGCGCCGACGCGGGACGGGGTGCGCAGGGCGGGAAATTTTCGTGCGCACGCAAATAAATTTCTGTGCGCACGAAAATTTATTTTCTTCCGCACAAAAATTTGGCGCCTTGCGGACAGAAATTTTGCCCCCTGCGGAGGGAGTCTTCTTCCACCCCTAGGGGAAGGGTAGTTTCCTGCCTAAAGCGTACTTTCTCCGCCCCTAGTCGCTCGAGGCTGCGACGCCCCTAGGGCGGACTTATAGAGCGCCTCACAGTCCCTCGAGGGGCAGCCCTTAGGAGGCCGCTCTCGCCCAAGGCAAGGGTCGAGATGCGCGGCCTTGCTAGCCGCTGCCCCTAGAGGGGAGCATCCGTGCCGCACTTAGGCCTGAGGAGCTCTGTGAAATAGCGTATCTTTGCAGGCAAACCAACACAAGCAACACGATACATTATATATATGGCTAAGGTCGCACTGATCACGGGCGTGACGGGGCAGGACGGCTCCTACCTCGCCGAGCTACTCATCGAGAAGGGCTACGAGGTACACGGTATCATCCGCCGCTCGTCCTCCTTCAACACCGAGCGCATCGAGCATCTCTACTTCGACCAGTGGGTGCGCGACATGAAGCAGCGGCGCGCGCTCAACCTCCATTACGGGGACTTGACCGACTCCAGTTCGCTCATCCGCATCATCCAGCAGATCCAGCCCGACGAGATCTACAACCTCGCCGCCCAGAGCCACGTCAAGGTCTCCTTCGACGTCCCTGAGTACACCGCCGAGGTAGATGCTACGGGCACGCTGCGCCTACTGGAGGCCGTGCGTATCCTCGGCCTCGAGCAGCGTACACGCATCTATCAGGCCTCGACCTCGGAGCTCTACGGCCTCGTCCAGGAGATCCCCCAGCGCGAGACGACGCCCTTCTATCCCCGCTCTCCCTACGGTGTGGCCAAGCTCTACGGCTACTGGATCACGAAGAACTACCGAGAGAGCTACGGGATGTTTGCCGTCAATGGCATCCTCTTCAACCACGAGAGCGAGCGCCGCGGGGAGACCTTCGTCACGCGCAAGATCACCCTGGCGGCAGCACGCATCGCCCAGGGCATGCAGGACAAGCTCTATCTGGGCAACCTCGACGCCCTACGAGACTGGGGCTACGCCCGTGACTACGTGGAGTGCATGTGGCTGATGCTGCAGCACGACCAGCCCGAGGACTTCGTCATCGCCACAGGCGAGCAGCACTCGGTACGTGAGTTCACGGAGAAGGCCTTTCGTGAGGCAGGTATCGAGCTCCGCTGGGAGGGCTCGGGCATCGAGGAGCGCGGCATCGACCAGGCTACGGGACGCGTGCTGGTGGAGGTCGATCCCCAGTACTTCCGCCCCGCAGAGGTAGAGACGCTGCTCGGTGACCCCAGCAAGGCCAAGCAGCTGCTGGGCTGGAACCCACAGAAGACCAGCTTCGACGAACTCGTCCGCCTCATGGTCACCCACGACATGGACTACGTCCGCAAGGGCCAAAGAGCACTGTAAAGATGAAGGCCAAGCTAAACCCTAGTACCAAGATCTACGTCGCGGGACATCGCGGGCTCGTAGGCTCAGCGATCTGGCGCCAGCTCGAGTCCCGTGGCTTCACCCAGCTCATCGGGCGCACACATGCCGAGCTCGACCTGCTGGACCCCGTAGCCGTCCGTGAGTTCTTCGACAGCGAGCAGCCCGAGGTCGTCATCCTCGCCGCCGCCCACGTCGGGGGCATCCTCGCCAACAACACCTACCGCGGAGACTTCATCTACCAGAACCTCCAGATCCAGCAGAACGTCATCGGCGAGAGCTTCCGCCACGGCGTGCAGGACCTGCTCTTCCTGGGCAGCAGCTGCATCTATCCGCGCGAGGCCAATCAGCCCATCACCGAGGACGAGCTCCTCACGGGCCCGCTGGAGTACACCAATGAGCCCTACGCCATCGCCAAGATCGCGGGGCTCAAGCTCTGCGAGAGCCTCAACCTGCAATACGGCACCAACTACATCGCCGTCATGCCGACCAATCTCTACGGGCCCAACGATAACTTCCACCTCGAGAACAGCCACGTCCTGCCCGCCATGATCCGCAAGATCTACCTCTCCAAGTGCCTCGGCCTCGGAGACTGGGCTGCCGTGCGCACCGACCTCAAGAAGCGTCCCGTAGCAGGCGAATCAGGGACGGGGAGCGAGGCCGAGCTCTCGGCGCTGCTCGCCCGCTTCGGCATCCACGCCGACCGCATCGAGCTCTGGGGCTCGGGCAAGCCGCTGCGTGAGTTCCTCTGGAGCGAGGACATGGCCGCCGCTTCGCTCTATGTGCTGGAGCATGTAGACTTTGCCGACCTCTATCCCGAGGGGAGCAAGGAGATACGCAACTGCCACATCAACATCGGCAGCGGCCGCGAGCTCTCGATACGCGCACTGGCCGAGCTCATCGCCCACACTATAGGCTACGAGGGCGAGATCCGCTGGGACAGCACCAAGCCCGACGGCACCATGCGCAAGCTCTGCTCCGTCGGCAAGCTCCACGCCCTAGGCTGGCGCCACAGCGTGGAGATCGAGGAGGGCGTCGCGCGGCTCTACGACTGGTACCTGACGCACTAGCCTTCGCACTTCCCCCCATAGCCCCCATCGCTCTTCATCTATATACGCTCCGATAGGATGCAGTACTCGCCCCGCTTCGTCAAGCGCTTGGTGCTAGGGATACTCCTAGCACCTTTTGCGCTTATTATACTCCTCATAGTCGCCCTCTACGTCCCGCCCATCCAGCGCTTCGTCGTCGGGCAGGCCACAGCCCTACTCTCGAGGCAGCTCGGGATGCAGGTAGAGCTCGATGAGCTGCACCTAGGCTTCCCCCTAGACCTAAGCGTAAAGGGCTTCCGCATGGTGCAGGCTCCTGGCGACACGCTGCTCTCCGTAGGCTCCCTTAGCCTCTCACCTTCGTGGCGCTCGCTGCTCGATGAGCGGCTCGAGGTGCCCCGAGTAGCGCTGGAGCGCGTCGCCTATCAGACGACCGACAGCACGGGGCTGACCTATACCTCAGTTGCCCTCGCTGCCGCTGCCGCCGAGGGGCTTAGGCTCGACTGGGGACGACAGGATGTGCAGCTCGACCGCCTCCTCACCCGAGGCGGCCGCGTGGTCTATCACTCCAGCGACACGACGAAGAGCGAAAAGAAGCCCCCCGTCCAGTGGCGCATCAAGGCAGGGGCTGTGTCCCTCTCCTCGACGGAGCTTGACATCCGCCTTCCCCACGACTCACTCTACCTCTCGGGGCTGGTAAAGCAGCTCAGTGCCGAGCGCATACAGTCCGACCTCGAGCGTCTGCGCTTCGAGATCGGCCACGCGCAGCTCGAGGCCCCCAGCCTCCGCTATGCCGTAGACACGACCCAGGCACGGGCGCCCCACTTCGATCCCCAGCACATAGAGCTACGCGAGGCACTGCTGGAGGCTTCGTCTATCTACTCCGAGGGGCGCATTCTGAGGCTGCAGCTCCTACGTACAGCCTTCGATGAGCGCTCGGGGCTGAGCCTCCGCCAGCTCTCAGGGAGCTATCGTATGGATAGCCTGGCCATGCAGCTGGAGGACCTCGAGCTGAGGACCTCCGAGTCCCACATCCAGGGCCAGCTCAGCATGCCCTGGAGCCTACTGGAGCGTGACAAGCGCGCCGCCCTTGACCTCGACCTGAAGGCGAGCCTAGGCACGGCCGACATCCTAAACCTCTCTGGTCAGGCACTGGAGCAGGTCGAGACCGAGACCCAGCTCGTCGGCCGCATGCGCCACCGTCAGCTCCTAGCCCCGCTCAAACTCGACCTCGCCCTCAAGGGTACGCTCTCCGAGCTGCAGACTAGGCTCGAACTCAGCTGGCCCGACGTCCTTCGCCTCTCACTCGGCGGGCCCCTCTACGCGCTCACCGATGACGCCCAGCGCTCGGGGCACCTCCAGCTGGAGACCGAGCTCGGAGCCAAGGCGACCTCCCTCCTCTCCTTAGTCTCGCCCGAGCTCACGAGGGAGTACAGGCTCCCCACGGGGCTTAGCCTCAAGGGACAGGTCAAGATCAAGCGGGGAGACTACGCCCTACAGCTGCAGCTCAAGGAGGGCACGGGAGGAGCTCAGCTCGAAGCAAGCTACCTCGACCGCGCCAAGCGCTACGAGGCCAAGCTCCGCACGACGAGGCTCGACCTGGCTCACTTTGCCCCCAAGCTCGGCCTCGGGGCTATGTCACTCGAGCTCGCAGCTCAGGGGCAGGGCTTCGACATCCTCAGCCCGCACACCTGGACCAAGGTCACAGGGCGTCTAGAGGCTCTAGACTACGGGACGCTGCCGCTGCACGATATCACACTCGACGCAGATCTCAAGGGCGGCTACCTAGGCCTCGCCCTCAATAGCGCCAATAGAGGGGCGAACTTCTCCCTCCTCCTCGACGGCATCCTCTCGCGCAAGGGTATCACCACGGCGCTGGCACTGGACCTCTTCGATCTAGACCTACAGCGCCTCGGCCTCAGTGAGACGGGACTCTCGGGTCGCCTCCGACTGGAGGGCGAGCTCCGCAGTGACCTCAAGGAGACACACGACCTGACGGCAAGCATCGACAGTGCCTTCCTCGTCTTCCAGGGGGATACCATCCAGCCGCCACGCTTTGATCTCCTCGTCTCGACCAATGCCCACAGCATCCTCGGGAATGTGAGCTCGGGCGACATGAAGGGGCAGCTACAGCTCTCGGCAGGGCCCACCGAGCTCCAGAAGAGCCTCGGTAAGCTGCTCGACCAGGCGACAGCGCAGTGGCAGCTCATCGCCTCGGGCAAGTCTGCACGCCGTCAGCTCGAGGACCTCGTCCCGCTGCTCCCCTCCGCACAGCTCAGCCTCACGATGGGCAATAACAATCCCCTACGCTACTATCTAGCGAATCAGCAGATCGCCCTCGGAGGGCTCAGCGCCAGCTGGCACACCGATCCCTACAAGGGCATATCAGGGAGCACGCACATCTCCGACCTACGTATAGATACCCTTAGGCTCAAGGAGGTACACCTAGCGGCAGAGACCGAGCGTACAGCGCGCCCAGCTCAGCCCGACAGCCTCACCCTCCACCTCAAGGGCATGGTGAACAAGCAGCGCTTCCGTACTCAGGCGGGCTTCAACATCGAGGCACAGCTACAGACGACCCTCCAGGCAGGCGCCTTGGGCTTCGCTTGGCGTGATGAGTCAGGGACGCTCGTCCACAGCACGCACCTCAGCGGGGTGTGGGGGGGCGATGCCTATCAGCTACGCTTCGACCAAGAGCGCCTACGCATTGCCTACAAGGACTTCAGCATCAACCCGGACAACCACCTGAGCCTGCGCAAGCGGGACTACCTACTCCTCGGTTCGCTGCGACTACAGGGAGCGGAGCGAGGCCTGCTATCGCTGGAGGCCAAGGACGAGCCACTCGGGACGCAGGACGTGATGCTGAGCATACAGAACCTCTACCTGGAGGACTTCCGCGCACTTGGCCTCCCCGATGTCGCTGGGGTCTTCTTTGGGGACATACACTATCAGCGTCAGGGCAAGCTTTCGGCCCAGCCCACCATCTCGGGAGACCTCTCACTGACAAACTTCCGCTACGAGGATAAGAAGTTCGGGCACTTCACGACCTCCCTCTTCTACGAGCCCCGTACCGACGACTCTCACTACATCACGGCGGATGTAGGCTACAATGGGCGCTCGGCAATGTCCATCGACGGAATCTACTACCCCAAGCGGCGCGTCTCGCCGCTCTCGGGGACGCTCCAGCTGAACTCCTTCCCCTTGGAGCTGGCGAACCCCTTCCTCAGCGCCTCGGGTAGCTCCATCGAGGGGGCCGCCGAGGGCTCTATACACCTCTCGGGCTCACTGACAGAACCCATCCTCAGTGGTCAGGTAGCGCTCTCGAAGACGCTTCTCCACCTCAGTACCTACGGCATGCACCTGCAGCTCGACAGCATCCCAGTGCGTCTGGAGGGCTCGACGATGCACTTCGACCACTATGCCATCCACCCCTCGGTAGACCCGAAGAAGGCCATCTACATCGATGGGAAGATCGAGCAGAGCACCTCGCCCAAGGCTAAGGCCTCCCTACGCATCACCTCCGATGAGCTGACGCTGCTCAATGATCCCCGCCCCAAGCGAGAGGATCAGCTTCTCTATGGACGCATCGTCGCCTCGACCGATATGCGGGTGACGGGCCCAATGACGGGGCTGCGTGTACGCGGATCGCTCAATGTACTGAGCGGCACCAACTGCACCTACATCATGCGTGAGGATCCGCTCGAGACCTCGCAGGGAACCAACGGCCTCGTCAGCTTCGTGGACTTCGCCGACACGCTCTTCACCAAGCGCGTCGAGCCTATCAGCCCCAGCTTCGGCGGACTAGACGTCAACCTCTCCATCCACATCGATCCCTCGGTGCGTGTAGGAGCTGACCTCACGGCCGACGGTCAGGACTACGCCCACGCTCAGGGTGGTGGGACGCTCCACTTCACCTACCCTCCCTTCGGGCAGATGAGCCTCACGGGACGCTATGAGATGAGCGGAGGCGGTGACCTAAGCTACACCCTACCCGTAGTGGGGAACAAGAAGTTCTCCATCGACCCCACAAGCACGCTCTCCTGGAACGGCCCCTTGTCCAACCCCTACCTTAACTTCTCCGCGACCCAAAGCGTCAAGGCGACCGTCAACGAGTCGGGGAGCAGCGCCCAGCGCGTGACCTTCAACGTCAGCATTAAGGTCAGCGACTACGTCAACCGCATGAACCTGAGCTTTGGCCTAAGTGCCCCCGACAACCTCAGCATGCAGAACAGCCTCGCGACGATGACGACCGAGGAGCAAGGCAAGCAGGCCATCGCCCTGATGGCCACGGGCGTGTACCTCGGCAGCGGTAGCGGCACGGGGAATCTCGACCTAAACAACGCCCTCACCTCCCTCCTGCAGTCGCAGATCAATAAGACCGCGGGCAAGCTCCTCCAGGGCACTGACCTCAGCCTCGGGGTAGACCGCTACGATGGCTCGAGTGGCGAGGCAGCGCGCACGGACTATACCTATAGCTTCAGCCGCCGCTTCTACAACGACCGCATACGCATCGTCGTCGGGGGTAAGGTGCAGAGCGGGGCGAACTCCTCGAACCAGGGGCAGAACTTCCTCGACAACGTCTCCCTCCAGTACCAGCTGGACAAGACCGGGGAGCAGTACTTCAGTCTCTACCACAAGCGCGTCACGGATAACATCCTTGAGGGCGAGTACTCTGAGACTGGGGTGGGCTATGTACTCCGTCGCAAGCTCTACAGCCTCTGGGATCTCTTCCGCCCGAAGGCCAAGACCAAGGCGGGACAGCAGAAGGCTCAGCCGCTCTTCTTCACGCCAGGCGTCTATGATAGCACCCCGTCCAGCACCCGCTCTCAGACGAGTGCCGACACGCTGCGCCACGATAGCGTCCCCCTCATACGTCGCACCCAAGGGGCGCATAGCTCCTCCACCCACTAAGCTCAGCCCACCATGCAGCCTATACGGACACCCTACCTCCTGCTCGGAGCCCTCACACTGACCACACTCGCTAGCTGCTCTCTGCACCGCTATCAGGGGCCCGATGACCAGCTCTACATCGGCGTCAAGTCCATTGATGTCGTCGGCAAAGCCAAAGGGGGTTACCTCGGGGATGCGCTGGCGGAGGCGGAGGCCAAGCTAAGCTACGCTCCCAATGGAGCCATCCTGGGGAGTAACTCCCTGCGCTTCCCCTTCCCGCTGGTGAGCCCCTACCTTTATATGAGCCTCTCGTCGCATCCCACCTGGCTCACCAAGGGACTGCGCCGCCTGACCTCCCGCCCCGTATGGATGCGCGATGTCAGCCCTGCGCTACGCGCCAAGGTCGCCCAGCAGGCCCTACGCGACCGCGGCTACCTATCGGCTCAGGTACGTGCCTCCATTCACCCCATGCCGAGCGACTCCCTACAGGCCAAGGTGAGCTATGAGATCACCCCTGGGGCGCTCTACCTACTGGATAGCGTCAGCTACTTCCCCCCTGTGCCTATCCGTAAGGACCGCTTCTTCCGCCACGAACGCCTGAGCTATCTACACCGCGGGGGTCCCTTCTCCATGCAGGCCCTACAGGCCGACCGAGACATCGCGACGGCCTTCCTCCGAGAGCACGGCTACTACTACCTCAAGAGCGACTACATCACCTACGAGGCGGACACCTTACAGAAGCCCGGGCACGTAGCTCTGCGCACGCGCCTAGCCCCTGATACGCCCTCCGAAGCCCTAAGGCAGTGGCGCGTCGGAGATATCCAGCTACGCCTACTGCCCGATGACAATGAGCGTCTCGGCTCACTTGCTACCGATAGCGTAGACCTAGGGCCAGGGCTGAAGTTCTACTACACGGACAAGCCCCTCGTACGTCCTCGGATGCTTGCCTCTCGTATCCGCATGACGCCCCAGGCGATCTATAAAAGCAGCGAGGAGGCGAGCACCCTAGCGGCGCTCAATAACCTCGGGGCCTTCTCCTCGGTTGAGTTCTACTTCTCCAAGCGGGAGGAGACGAAGGGTAATGCTAGTGCCGATAGCACTGCGAGCGACAGCCTACGCCGTAGCTTCCCCTCGGTGATGGATAGTATAGGCGACCTTGATCTCATGGTCCTCCTACGCCCCAGCCGCCCCTGGTCCGCCTATATCGGGGCGGCGATGATGAAGAAGTCCAACAACTATATGGGCCCTGGGGTATCCCTCTCACTCGATCGCAACAACCTCTTCGGTGGCGGGGAACGCCTCTCGGCGAACCTCTACGGCTCCTATGAGTGGCAGACGGGACGTAGCCCATCCGACGGGAGCTCCGTCTCCATCAATAGCTATCAGCTCGGCGGCGACCTTAGCCTCGTCTTCCCGACGATTCTCTTCCCCAGCATGCTGGACAGCTACTACAAGTACCCCACCAGCACGAGCTTCAAGCTCGGGGCGCAGGCCATCAACCATGCCCGCTACTATACGCTGCGCTCGCTCTCCCTATCGATGGAGTACAGCTTCCAGCCCTCGGAGCGCTGGAGCCATAGGCTGGTTCCCCTGAGCCTAAGCTATACCCAGCTGTCACATACGACGGCACGCTTCGACAAGCTCCTCGAGGAGAATCCCGCCCTCGGCCTCTCGCTGCGCAATCAGTTCATCCCCAAGCTCGCCTACTACTTCACCTACACGCATCAGCCCGAGCAGAGCCCGCACTTCCTGCAGCTCTTCGGCGAGGTCAGCGAGGCAGGAAACGTCGTCAATGCCCTAGAGAGCCTCTCTGGCCGCCCTTACGGCGAGACGAAGAAGCTTTTCGGTGTGCCCTTCGCTCAGTTCGTCAAGGCAGCGCTGGATATGCGCTACTCCTGGCGTATCGATCGCAATCAGACGATCGCCACACGTCTAGCTACGGGCGCGCTCTATGCCTATGGCAATGCGACGACGGCACCCTACATCGAGCAGTTCTACGTCGGAGGGGCCAACAGCATACGTGCCTTCACCGTGCGCAGCATCGGCCCAGGGCGCTTCCGCACGGAGGATGAGAATGCCTACTCCTTCATGGATCGCGTCGGGGAGTTCAAGTTCGAGGCGAACCTCGAGTACCGCGGCCGTCTCTTCGGCGACTGCCACGCCGCGGTCTTCCTCGACGCGGGCAACGTATGGCTCCTACGCCCCGACGCCTCGCGCCCTGGGGCTGCGCTCTCCGAGGCGGGTTCGCTGCCCCGCCTGCTGGATCAGATCGCCGTGGGTACGGGGGCAGGGCTGCGCTACGATCTATCCTTCCTCGTCGTGCGCTTCGACGTCGGCATAGGGCTGCATCTACCCTATGCTACCGAGCGCAGGGGCTGGTACAATATCCCGCGCTTCAAGGACGCCATCGGCTACCACCTAGCCATCGGCTATCCCTTCTAAGCCCCCAGCCGCACGATGTATCAGGCAGAGCTCATCATCCCCCTAGCCGTAGAGGGTAGCTACAGCTACCTTGTCTCCGACGAACTGCTGGCGCGCTATCCGCAGCTCGCCCCTGGCTGTCGTGTCGTCGTCCCCTTCGGTACCAAGCGTTACTACACGGCCGTCATCCTTCGCCTACAGCCTTTGGCCGAGGAGGAGGCTGGGGGGCAGAGGCTCCGCCCCATCGAGCAGGTCCTTGACGCTGAGCCGCTGGTGCCTGCCGATCAGCTACGGCAGTGGCAATGGATGAGCTACTACTACTGCTGCCCCCTGGGCTCCGTCCTGCGTGTAGCCCTGCCCTCGGCGCTCCTGCCCGAGAGTAAGACGATGCTCCTCCTCAATGAGGACTTCACAGCGGAGACAGCCCTCAGCGAGCTCGAGTGTCGCCTCCTCGACCTGCTGTCTGCTGCCGCACGTCCCCTCTCCATACAGCAGCTGGAGCTCCAGCTCGGGCGTAGGCTGACGCAGCCTATACTCCACCTGCTGAGCCTCGGAGCCCTCACCACGGAGGAACAGCTGCAGACGAAGTATAAGCCGAGACTAGAGCGCTACCTCCGCCTCGCCGAGCCCTACCGTCAGGACGAAGGGCTACTCGCCGAGGCCTATGACGCACTACGGCGTGCCCCACGCCAAGCTCAGCTGCTGGAGCGCTTCCTCGAGCTGCACCAGCAGGCAGGCTCGTCCCTAGAGGAGCCCCTACACCGAGCGCTGCTCCTAGAGCACCTCCCCCAGGGCAATGCACCCCTCAAGGCGCTTGTCGATAAGGGAATCCTTGAGCTCCTCGAGCTCCCGAAAAGTCGCCTCAGGCAGCAGCTGCACGCCGAGGACGAAGCCCCCATGACGGCGACTAATGTCCCTCCCCTCACAACCCCGGTGACGCTCTACTGGGGGAATAGCCGCCAGGGGACAGAGGACTTCATCGTCGCCCAGGCACAGCAGGCCCTAGCGGCAGGGCAGCAGGTGCTCATCCTAAGTGCGGCCGCAGGCTCCATAGGGGCGCACTTCGGGCTACAGCAGCGCCTGGAGCGCCTCCTCCCCGACGCCTACTACCCCTACCATAGCCTCCTCTCCGAGGCACTGCGCGTGGAGACCTACCAGCGCCTGGCCTCTCTAGAGGAGCCCACCGTCGTCCTCGGCACACGTAGCGCGATCTTCCTCCCCCTGCCCCGCCTCGGGCTCATCATCGTCGACGAGGAGCACGAATACCTCTACAAGCAGCAGCTCACAGCCCCCCGCTACCACGCTCGAGATGTGGCGCTATGGCGCGCCCACGAGCTCGGAGCTAAGGTGCTGCTGACCTCGGAGACCCCTTCGGCCGAAGTCCTCTTCCACGCCCTCCGCGGTAAGTATCAGCTGCTGCGCCCCGAGCCCGAGGCTACCCTTGCCCCCCTACCCCAGCTCGGGGTCATCGATCTGTCGGGCCTCAGGCGGAGCCATGATATGCCCTATGGCTCGATGATCTCGCCGCCGCTCTACGCTGAGATCCAGCGGCAGCTCGGCCTTGGACGCCCTGTGCTGCTGGTACAGAATAGACGAGGCTACGCCCCCTACATCCTCTGCGACAGCTGTGGCTCACGCATCCTCTGCCCCAACTGTGACGTCAGCCTCACCTACCACCGAGCGCGCCACGCCCTACTCTGCCACTACTGCGGCCATAGCGAGGCGCTACCCGAGTGCTGCCCCAGCTGTGGCACCGACAGCATCACGACCAGACGCGGGGAGACACGCCCCGCCCTGCGCCAGGTAGGCTACGGCATCGAGCGCGTGGAGGAGGAGCTGCAGCGGCTCTTCCCCGAGCGCCAGATCCTGCGTATAGATAGCGATACCCTCTCCTCGCGTCGCCGCCAGCTGGAGATACAGCAGCAGCTGGAGCGGGGCGATGTAGACATCCTCATCGGTACGCAGCTCATCAAGGGGCAGGACGTGTGGCGCGACCTCGGGCTCGTGGCCGTCATCCAGCTCGATGCCATCCTAGGCTACCCCGACTTCCGCTCTGAGGAGCGCGCCTTCCAGCTGCTCTACCAGCTACGCCTGCGCACGGCGCAGGGTGCCCACACCGAGCCCACGGACTTCCTCCTACAGACTTCCTCCCCCGATAGCCCCTTCCTCTCGGAGCTGCGTAGCGACGACTATGAGCGCTTCATCCGCAAGACACTCGTCGAGCGACAGGAGCTCCACTACCCGCCCTTCTGGCGTATCACCTACGTCCAGCTACGGGCACGGGATGCTGAGCTCTTGGCGCGGGTCGGGCTCATCCTACACCAGTCGCTCAGAGCCCTCCTACCTCAGGGCGAAGTCAGTGAAGCCCTCGTCCCCTCCGTCGGACGCGTCGAGGGCTTCTACCAGCGTCAGATCACCGTACGCCGTCCCTTCGGCTGCAGCTATAGTGAGGAGCGTGTCGCCTTCACCACCGCCCGCGCTCATCTCTACAGCAGCTACCCAGAAAGCCGCCGCGTACAGATCACCTATGACGTGGACCCCCTCTAGTTCCTCCCGCTACATCTGCCCCTAGACCTCATCCAGCGCCTTGGCGCAGGAGGACGAGCTATACCCCTTCCGAACGGGGCAACACGGGGAGCACGCACTTCCTCCCTTAGGGAAGCGCACTTCCCTGCCCAAGTGGAGGCATCCCGCTCCCCCTTGTCCCTTCCCCTCAGCTTACTTCCAGCGAAGTACCCACTAAGCTCCCCATACTCCTCAGGCACAAGGAGCAGCGCGCTGAGGGATATCAGTCAGCGCACTGAGGGACGTCCGTGACGTGTGTGAGGGATAGCCATCAGGAGGCTGAGGGGTATCCCTCACGAGGGGCGGCAGGGGGGGCTAAGGCCTCGCGCGGCCCCTTAGCCTCGCGACAAGTGCTCGGCGGGGCTGCCCCTAACGGGGTGACAGGGCAGAGGCCTCAGCCACGCCTAGCGAGCGGTGACGCTTGAGGGATAGAGCGATATGTACTACCTTTGTGGCGAATAAAGCGCACCACATGAGCACCCAAGAACAAGATAAACTCAAGCCCACAGCCTCTATTGCCCGCGACGGGCTCAAGCTCGGCAGCGTCCTCTGCTTGACCTACCTTGCCCGCATCCTAGGCCTCGGCTACCCCTTCTTCAGCCTCATCTACTTTGCTGGGCTCATCCTCATACCCTATACCGCCTATCGCCTCACCAAGGCTTACCGCGATCAGGTAGCCACGCCCAGCACGGGCTTCAGCTGGCTCCAGGGGCTGAGCTATACCCTGCGCCAGCACGTCTTCGGGGGGATCCTCGCCTTGATCCCGCAGTACTTCTACTTCCGCTACTTCATCCCCGAGATCCTCGATCAGCTCCACGAGATGCTGAGCAATCAGCCTCAGGCGCTAGGGCAGCAGCTACAGGAGTCGCTGGCTAGCCTCGAGGCGACTCCGCTATGGCAGTGGCTCTGGGTAGACTACTGCTTCACCCTCTTCCTGGGCCTCGTATGGGGAGCCCTTGTAGGGCTTGCCCTACGACAGCGCCCCTTCTACCAATAGCGCCCTTATCTCCACCAGCATACCACTATGGATATATCCATCGTCATCCCTCTATACAACGAAGCCGAATCACTCCCCGAGCTCGAGGCCTGGATACGCCGGGTCATGGAGGCACACGGCTACAGCTACGAGATCATCTTCGTCAATGACGGCAGCACGGACTCCTCCTGGGAGGTGATCAAGCAGCTGCAGGCGGCTAACCCTGCCGTGCGTGGCATCAAGTTCCGCCGCAACTATGGGAAGTCCCCTGGGCTGCAGTGCGGCTTCGAGCGCACCAAGGGCGATGTCGTCATCACCATGGATGCCGACCTGCAGGACAGCCCTGACGAGCTCCCCGAGCTCTATCGTATGATACGCGAGGAGGGCTACGACCTCGTCAGCGGCTGGAAGCAGAAGCGCTACGACCCCGTGCTGAGCAAGAATCTCCCCTCCAAGCTCTTCAACGCTACGGCCCGTCATCTCTCGGGCATACATAACCTACACGACTTCAACTGCGGGCTCAAGGCCTATCGCGCTGAGGTGGTCAAGAGCATCGAGATCTACAACGACATGCACCGCTACATCCCCTACATGGCGAAGGTAGCGGGCTTCTCCCGCATCGGCGAGAAGGTCGTCCAGCACCAGGCACGTAAGTATGGCGAGAGCAAGTTCGGGCTCAGCCGCTTCGTCAACGGCTACCTCGACCTCATCACCCTTTGGTTTACCTCCACCTTCGGCCGTAAGCCGATGCACTTCTTCGGCCTCGGGGGAAGCCTGATGTTCGTCATTGGCTTCATCGCCCTCTTGGTAGTACTGGGGAGCAAGCTCTTCCACATCTGGACGAATACCCCTGCGCCGCTCGTCACGAGCCGTCCCTACTTCTTCATCGCCCTTACCGCAATGATCATCGGGACGCAGCTCTTCCTAGCGGGCTTCATCGCTGAGCTGCTCGCCCGCCAGTCTCAGGACCGCAACGACTATAAGATCGAGGAGGAGCTCTAGCCCCTCCCACAGCAGCTGACATCCCTATACCTCACATCATAGACCATATCGTCATGAATCAGCTACGTCGTAGTATCAGTATCTATGGGCTCGGGCTCTTGGCGCTACTCAGCGCCTGCTCGGGCAGCACCAAGCGCAGTCAGTACACGAAGCTCACAGGCGAAGTCTTCCACACCTACTTCTCCATCCAGTACGATCTAGGCACGGACTACAGCAAGGCGATCGACTCGACCTTTCACTCCTTCAGCCACTCGCTGAACCCCTTCGACTCCACCAGTCTCATCGCTGCGATCAATCGCAACGAATCCTCCGAGACGGACTCGATGCTCCGCGAAGTCTTCCTACAGTCGGTCGAGATCTCGCGTCACACGGAGGGCAGCTATGATGTGACCTGCGCGCCACTGATCAATCTCTGGGGCTTCGGCTTCGAGAAGAAGGGCGACAGCATCACCTCGCACATCGTCGACAGCGTACGTCAGCTAGTCGGCTACCAAAAGGTGCAGCTCGATGGGGCACAGATGCTGAAGGCTGATCCACGTATGAAGATCGACTTCTCCTCCATCTCCAAGGGCTACTGCGCCGACCTCGTGGGACGCCTCCTCAAGGAGCGAGGAGCCAGCAACTACCTTGTCGAGCTGGGCGGAGAGATCGCCTTCCAGGGGAAGAACCCCCAGGGCGAACGCTGGGTCATCGGTATCGACAAGCCCATAGACGACCCCTCGGGGAGCGTCAATGACTACGAGCTACGTATCCGTCTCCCGCAGGATGCAGGAGGTCTGGCGACCTCGGGTAACTACCGCAACTACAAGATCATCAAGGGGAAGAAGTACGCCCACACCATCGACCCCAAGAGTGGCTACCCCATGCAGACCGACGTGCTGAGCGCGACCATCATCGCCCCGAGCTGCATGCTCGCCGATGGTCTAGCTACGGCCTGCATGACGCGTCAGGCCAGCCAGGTGCCTGCACTCATCCGCCACTTCCCAGGGGTGGAGTATATGCTCATCCTCGGCAACCCCGAGGGAGGCTACCACACGGTGATGAGCCCAGGCTTCGAGCGGCTCGTCATCAAGTAATGTGCAGCAGCCGCCACAGGCTGCTCCCCACACCTAGCAAAGCAGTGCGGGGCGGCAACTGGATACCAGCCTGCCGCCCCGCGCTCTATCCTATCACTCAGCCAATAGACGAATGATACGCATGAGCCCCACGACTCAGAGACGCGGCCTCCTCCAGCAGGGCTTCCTCCTCTACCTAGGCGGGACGCTACTCCTAGCCCTGCAGTTCCTCCTCCAGCTCCTAGGTAGCACGACGACGGAACTGATGGACGCGCTCGGCTACACCTTCTATCTAGCCTCCTGCCTCTCCCATGCGGCCTGTCTGATGCTCCCTGCCTACCTCATCGCGAGCCTCCTCATCGCCCTGCGGCCAGGCCGCTATGCGCTCTGGATACAGACGCTGCTCACGGGCCTGATGAGTATCCTCTGCCAGCTCGATGCCCAGGTCTACGCGATCTACCGCTTCCATATCAATGGCTTCATCCTCAATATGGTCTTCGGCCCAGGAGCGGATGAGGTCTTCAACTTCGATACCGCACTCTACCTGCGCGAGGGGATGCTGCTCCTGGCGATAGGCCTTCTGAGCCTCGGCATCTACCTCCTGACGAGCTGGCTCTGGCGGAGGCACGGGCGTGCCTATTGGGGCTGGGGACTAGGACTGATCCTCGGCGCGACGCTGCTGGCCCATCTGATGCACATCTACGGAGCCTTCGTCTCGCGCCCCTCCATCGTACGCAGCGCCAAGCTCCTCCCCTACTACTTCCCCACGACCTCCTATAGCCTGATGCTGCGCCTAGGCTTCCACTCGCCCAGTGACCTAGAGGCGCTCCAGCACGGTGGCTCTGGGCTGGTGAACTACCCTCGCCGTCCGCTAGTGAAGGAGCAGCCCAAGCAGCTGCCCAACATCCTCATCATCCTCCTCGACTCGTGGAATAAGCGTGCGCTCACCCCCGAGACCATGCCCGCGACCTACGCCTTTGCACAGCGTAGCCAGTGGTACACCGATCACAAGAGTGCCAGCAATGGCACCCGTAGCGGAGTCTATGGGCTCTTCTTCGGCCTCAGCTGCTACTACTGGGAGGAGTTCGAGGCATCGCACGTACAGCCGCTACTCATTAGCCGGCTTAGCGAGCTCGGGTACGATATGCGTGCCTATCCCAGCGCGACGCTGGAGAACCCCAACTTCGCCAGCGTCCTTTTCAAGCAGATCCCTGGGCTGCGTACCTCCACCCCCGGTGCCAGCTCGCTCGAGCGTGATAGACGCCTCACGGAGGATTACCTCTCCGAGCTCCCCCAGCGCCAGGCCTCGGGGCGCCCGCTCTTCTCCTTCCTCTTCTTCGACCTGCCCCACAGCTTCGAACTACCCAAGGAGCTCAACCAGCGCTTCTCGCCTGCCTGGGACTTCGCCGACTACACCCGCCTCAGCAAGGACAGCGATCCCACACCCATGTGGAACCTCTACCGCAACACCTGCTACCAGGATGACCTGCTGCTCGGGCGCATCTTCGCCTCGCTCCAGAGCTCGGGCGCGCTGGAGAATACCATCGTCATCCTCACGGGAGACCACGGACAGGAGTTCAACGAGAGCGGCCGCAACTACTGGGGACACAACAGCAACTTCGCTGACCCGCAGCTCGGCGTACCTTTCATCTGCCATTTCCCTGGGCAGGCATCGGGGCGCATCGACTACCGCACCACGCACTACGACCTCGTGGCGACCCTGATGTACGACTGGCTGGGCGTGAAGAACGACCCAAGCGACTACAGCATGGGACGCCTACTCAGCGACCCCACGCCCCGCCCTTGGCATATCGTCGGCAGCAACCTCAACTACGCCTTCATCATCGAGGGAGACACCATCCTCGAGAAGACCGCCGAGGGCGCTCTAGAGGTCTACGACCCTAAGATGAAGCCCATCCTGGACTACAAGATCGACAGTCGACGCTTCAACGAGGCCGTGCAGCGCCTCAATAGCTTCTTCCGTCAGTAGCCTTCGATCGGGCCTCTCAGCGGCTACAGGATCCCCCCTAGCTGCGCCCCGCCTTGCTACAAAGCGCGAGGGGGAAGGCCTCGCCGTGAGGCCTAGGTATCGGAGAAGGGGATCTGAAGGATATCAGTCAGAGCGCTGAGGGACGTCCCTGACGCGCATGAGGGATATCAGTCAGAGGGCTGAGAGATATCCCTCAGAGAGCTAAGTGAAGACTGTTGGCTTGCTCCACCCCTCCTCCTACTACGGGGCGGCTTTGGACAAGGCCTTGCAGTCTTTCCTGTAGGGCTAGCCTTAGGATGGAAAAGCAGGACACGATACCCAGCGCTTGATCCCTACGCGGCTTGTCCTACGCGGGTGCTACTGGAGCGCTTAGCCCCCACCTACCTAAAAGCAAAAGACT
>ERZ773250.186-NODE-186-length-40506-cov-3.871697_pt1 | contig 40506 bp, 32 predicted proteins | sample MGYA00511258_ERZ773250 | MGnify/ENA primary metagenome ERZ773250 (study PRJEB29015, sample SAMEA2738164) | human oral metagenome | biome: human oral; feature: human-associated habitat; material: saliva | place: China | collected 2187 ... | reverse complement strand
CACCACTAGCACCAGCTCCGCCTAGTCTTCCATATCCGCGTTTATACCCATCTCCAGGGGTTACGCCGTATCCGCGCCTCTCGCCGCCGCTACTCAGTACGCCATATCCGCGGTTTTTCTCACTCTCGCTTACCACTCCATATCCACGCTTCAGCTCCTCGGGATTTTTCACATATCCATAACCGTGATTACCGGTATCACCTTCTACGCGTCCGTAGCCTCCATTCATACTACTAGAGCTACCTCCGGAACTACCATTAGATCCGCCATTGGCACCTTCATTGGCGCTTCCACCTCTGACGTCGAAGTTAGCGCCATTCCCAGACATTCCGCGCGACTGTTGATAAAGCCTCCCGGCCTCCTGTTGCTTGCCAGAATTTCCCCGCATCAGATCACTTTGTCCGTAACTGCCAATTATACCGCCCATTTCACCTCCATTTTCTTCCATTATAGCAAATTTTAATCTCTTAGCTTGCCGTAAAATTTGCCAACTATCGATAAAGCCACTCGTGCACTGCAATATTCACTACTTACAATCAAGTCCACTCGCGCTCACTGGTAAGCTAAAAATCGCTGCAAAACCCCCGGAGTTTATTGTGAATATTCTCCACATTTGCTTTTAAAAATCTAAAACACTTATGATTATTTTATAGCTATTGAAACTCACACTCTGAAACCGCTAATGCTTGTGATATAACCATTGACATTTTCAAGCATTTATAGTATAATCACCTCAGTCTGTAATCTGGCTTAACCGCTTGAATTACCAAGACGTCCATTAAAATCGAATCATCTCAGGCGTAAAATAATTTCACGCCTGTTTATTATAGATGAAGATGCAAACATTTTTTGCCTTGAGAAAATCGGGCACACATGAGGAGGGAATCATATGAATTTTGTGTTTATTGCAGCAGTGATTGTTATTGTAACATTCTTCGGTATTTATGGTGAATGCGCTCGAAAAACCGAGACCAATCAAGAAGTCTCGGCGCTTCGGGAGAATCTTTTAAAGGGTTGTTTAGTAAGTTTAGTTTTACTCTTACTACCAATCTTCGGAAGTTTGCTGTTTCCACAGCTTCAACCACGCCTAGCTACGATAACTTTTATTGTGGAATTGGCAGCGGTTGCGCTGTTTGGTTTCCGTGAACTTCGTAAGAGGAATCACCGAATAATGAAACTAGTTTACCTTTTGGTGCTAGTTGTCGGAATTGCCTTAGTCTGGTGTCAGCTTTTTAGCTACTATAAGATGGATCAGACAATTTTCAGTAACATGGATTTTGTCTTCGTACCTCTTATGGCATGGCTGGCGACAATTACCGTGATTGTCTACACTTACCTTGAAGGCCCCAAGTTAAGGCCCAAAAAGTTAAGTAAGACTGAAGCCGAGAATGCTAAGCTGCGCGAGCAGATTGAGCGTTTGCAAAAACAGCTTCAGGTAGACAAGGAAAAACAAAGTGGAACTCCTGAGTCATCAGTAACTGAGGATAAAAAAGCAGAGCAAAATCTGCCGAAAAACACTCAGACTGATGAAGAATCAACCACCCAGGTTGAGGAAGCTCAGACTACCACCTCTGCGCCGAAATCTGACGCAGAGGATAAGCCTACTAAGGTTAAGGTTACTAACCCTAGCATGACTGAAGTTCAGCAGCAAAAGCTGTCTGAAATTCTCGACCGGCTGAATAGTGACTCGAGCCCTGAGGCTCAACAGAGGGCAGTCGAAGAGATTGTTAAGAACTATCGAGCTGTCACTACCAAGGAAGCTCCCGCTCCGGAAGAGGAAACTTCAAGTCAAGAACCAGAAGAGTTCACTGATTTCGAAGAAGAATCTGACGAAGAGGAGGAAGAATTCCTCGACCCTGTTGACGGCGATGAAAATTGGGAAGACGATACGATCTTTACGGATTTGTTCGCCAAAATTAACCCAGTTACTATCGCCCTAGTTCTCGGAATTATCACCGTATTTTACGGGATAATTCGAGTAGTTCTCTAGGAGGAAACTTCTATGAATGAGGAAATCATGTTGGAGTGTGGTTGTCAGATTTTGACACTTGTGGGATTTATCTTCGGATTAGTCTCGCTGAAAATCGAAATTGACAGCTCGAACACAGAGGGTATCGTGCTTAGTTGCATGATGGTCGTTGTATTTGTTGTTACATTTTTGACCAGACTCCGCATTTTCCACATTGAGAGCGGAGTCCACAGGAAAAACAGAGAGGTAAAAAGATGGAAAAAATGAGATTTGGTAAAACCGAAAAGACCCTTTCAGGAGTCTTAGTAGTTGCACTTGTTGTGTTGGTGGTTGCATTTGGCGTGAAATCTTGTCAAAGAAATCACGCAAATGCCATAGCGGAAACTCTTTCCGCTAAAGACGTAGAAGCAGAGAAGTCTGAGCTAACTTTCGACTTCGACGCTTATGAGTACGCGAAAGCGTACCCAGAGCTAAGTCGTGAGTTCTGCGACAATTCGATGCCGAATAAGGCAGCCGAAAGAGTCGCAGGCGCCGGCTTTAGTGACGCCCTCTCCACTCCTTTTTCCGTGACTCACGGAACCAAGGATGGAGAGAAATACTCCGATGAGGAGTTGAGCGTAATGTCTAAGGAATTCCGTCAAGAGGTTTTGGCGAACCCGGTCTATACTCATGCAGTATTGACCGCATTGACCAATATGACTCTGAGCGACGGTACTTCCGTTACTCAGATCAACCCCTGGATGACTGAAAGATTGAATGAATATTCCGACTCCATGAAGAATGGCACCGGAAATCAGGACTATCTTAGGGAGGAGAACGGAACGCTTTACGCCAACGACCGTCAGGTCAAAGTTGGTGTAGCAACCTTATGGCTGTTAGATCGGTTCGTCAATCAGAAGGTGCAGTTGGTGACCACCAATCACCACTATCCTCTGAGCTTGGCGAATACCGATTCCGCCAAGTTAACTACTTTTACTAAGGCTGACTACGAGTTCACTCGTGATGCCATGGTATTAGCTTATGTTAACAAAGCAGGCACGGAAATTTTCAAGGTTGGAATCAATACTCACGACAAGCGTCCAGAGCTTATTGTGACTAAAAAGATTCCAAAGGAGAAGACGAAGAGCAAGCCAAAACCAAAGGAAACTACTCCAGCTCCCACTGTACCTAGTACAGAACCTACAACAGAGCCGGAGAGTAAGCCGACTCCGAATCCAAAACCACGTCGTCATGGCGGTGGCGGCGGTGGCGGAAATAACCACCATGAGAGTCAGCCCGAGAAGAAGCCTTCTCAGGACCCCGTTAATAACGGGGGTGCTCAAATCGGTGGCGGTAACGCCACAGTCGGTACTGATGCCTTCGAGCCTACGGACCCAGTGGTCCGCACGGATGGGGGGCATGAAAAACCCGCTAACGTGAAACCGGAGACTCCTACTCCAGATCAGAGTCATCAGAATGTGGAAACACAAAAAACTGATGAAATCAAGATGAACTACGAGACGGAAGCTCAGCGCAATGATAGTTACACTAATAATAAAGGTGAGACTATTAACCACGGAGTTGATAATTCTGGAAAATCTCTCCAGAAAGACGACTATGTGGGCTTCGTCAATTCCGACGACGAAGAACCAAAATAATCAAGCAACATCTGCACATCTATCGCAGCTTATTACCTTGGCGGCTTCATGCCGCCGGGGTAATCCGTGTTTACTCTTGAGACGATTCGATTTCAGTGGCATAGACGAAAATTAACAATTTGGCTAGAAGAAAAAGATTTAGATTCGTGTAGTCAAATCGAAAACAAAATTTTATAACAGGAACAATTTAATTGAAAGGAGCTTTTATGAAAAAAGCATTCAAATTTGCATCCATCGCTGCTACCGTGACTGTTGCTGGTCTTGCTACTGTTGCAACTGTATCTGGTTGGGGTGATAACGCTGGCGGTCGCGCTACTTACACTATCGCTGACATTAACGCTGGTAAACTTGGCGACAAAATCGTCATGAACTCTATCAAGGACGACGGTTCTTCTATTTCCGCTAAGGAAAAAGAAGCCGGTGTCATTATGCCACTTAATGATGAACGTAGCTTCTTAGGTATTCGTGATGAAGCTACTGGTAACAATGGCAAAAACAACGTTTGGAACATCGGTGATGTTAACGTTGAAGAAGGTAAAACTTACGTAGTTCGTCTCTATGTTCACAACAACAACCCTAAGGGTGTTAACGCTGTGGCTAAAGATGTGACCACTGAAATTTCTTTACCAACTGTGGTTTCTAAGACTGCTCGTATTTCTGGCTTCATTAATGCCTCAAATGCAACTCCATCTCGTTACTGGGATTCTTTGAATCTTAAGAGCGCCGATGGTCGTGCTTTCTACCTTGACTATGTTGAAGGTTCTGCTATCTTTGAAAATAACATTTTCAAGAATGGTACTACCCTATCTGACTCTATCGTAAACGGTGGTGTGAAAGTTGGTTATGACAAATTAGATGGTAACCTCCCTGGTTGTTACAACTATGCTGGTTATGTCACTATTAAGGTTAAACCAGTTTTCGAAAACACTTCTATTACTAAGAAGGTTCGTATGCTTGGTGATAAAGATTGGAAGACTTCTGTCGACGCTAAGATCGGTGACTCTGTCGAATATCAAATTCACTACAAGAACCTTAACGCTGCTCGTGTCGAAAACGTAATTATCCGCGACTCACTTCCAAAGAATATGGAATATGTTGCTGGTACTACTAAGCTTTTCACCTCTGCTTTCCGCGATGGTGCTAAAGCAAATTCTGATACCGTAGTAACTGAAGGTCTTAATATCGGTAACTATGCTGTAAGTGGTGACGGTTTTGTCCGCTTTACTGCTAAGGTAGTCGACAAGGATCTCGCTTGTGGTAACAACCGTTTGATCAACTGGGCTAAGGCTTCGGCTAATGGTTTTGCTGTTCAAGGTAGCGCAGATGTTTACGTTAAGAAAACCTGTGAAAATACCCCAGAAAAACCAGTAACTCCAGTTACTCCAAACCCAGAAAAACCAAACCAAGAGCTTCCAAAGGAAATGCCAAAAACCGGCCCTGAAACCGTAATTAGCTCAGCCTTTGGTCTTGGTTCTATTGTTACGACTGCTGGTCTTTACCTTTCTAGCCGTAAAAAACTTCGCTAATTGACCGCTCCGAAGATTTTCTTAGGACGTCAATACTTAGCCTTGGATAAGCCTTCTCGCTTGAATTATTGAGCAGGGAGGCTCAAGCTAAATGGTTGAAAACTGCGTGATGATAATAAAATACGTCTTGAGTTAAAAAATGTATTATCATTGAAACAACCTACGAAGTCCATCCAAAAACTCCAGTCTCGGCTGGAGTTTTTTGGTGGCTTTTTAAAACTCTTATGTTATAATTTAAGCAAATGGACCAAAACACAAACAAATCTTTTACTTCCGCTCCACAAGATGGTGATTTTTCCGACATTATTATTCCGAATGCTTACGCCGCCAAGCCTAAAGATACTAAGTTGAAAAAGATTGCCATTTTAGTACTTGCCGGCCTAGCAGTAGTATTTCTACTTGGTTTTATTTTGAAGAAGAATTTTATTGACCATAAGACCATGAGTAAACAAGAGCTTATCCAATTAGCTAAATCTGAAGAAATGGATAAAATCACAGATTTGGAAAGCTTATTAGACTACATTTATAATGGGTCGGTGTCTTTTTCTGATATCATGGATGAAAAAACTCATAATATTATTAATATTGGGATGGAAGCTTTTCAAAAAGAAAATAGCCTTTTATTGAATAAGGACAAAATTCATGGTGGAAAAGATGTTGGTGAAATGTATGATGCATTAAGAAAAGACTTCAATGACCGGTTTAGCAGATATCAAAAAAGTACGAAAGTGTATAACGATGTATATGAAGCCTATAATAATTATGATTCTGGCGTTCTGTCTACATATCTTCAGGATTCTGCCAATCTTAAGGAATATTTTGAAAAAATTATCGATAACATTAATGAATTAAAGTTAATCGACGATTCACTTATTCAAATAAGAAAATCCAATTTAAATGAGAATGAGGGGAGTATATCTAGGCAATTTGAGAATATTTTGGATAAAAAAAATCAAGTCATAGATAAGCTTAATCTGAGTGTCAGCCCTAAATTTATTTTTAATGAAGTATATTCAGAAAAAAATTACGAACAAGAAGAACTACTAAAAACTAGTATTGATAAAATATTAACTTATGTCAGGAAGTAATATGAGAGAGATTAAATATAGAATATGTTCGTTGGGCTTAGTAGTAGTAATTATTTTTAATATGATAATTTTCTCTGTTAGTTCAGTATTTGCAGATACTCAAACTATCACTGTTAGCGGCGGTGAGAAGGGTTTAGATGAGGCGAATATTGCGGAGTTTGTCTATAAAGGGTTTTTAGATTGTTACAAAACGGCATCAACGCAACCAATCGGTGGTCTTTCAGGAGCAGATAGGGGAGATGCAGCCGGTAGAGGTACCAAGGATATGGGAGATCCGAAAAATCCTGATGGACTCGCAACTAATAAATACTACATGGATAGCGACGGTGACGTTTTTATGGTTGGGAATTTGACGGGTGGAAGAACTCCTAAAAAATACGCTCAATATGTTTACTTTAGGTCTACTGATGTTGGAAGAATTATGGGAAACGATAATATTTTTAATGATCAAACAGGAATAAAAGTAGACAGGCGCTTGGAAGATATTATTGGCAATGGTAAAAAAAAGGATGGAAGAATCTGGTGTAATGAAAGTAATAAATCTACTAAGGCTAATATCACTAGTGAATTTAAAAAAATTTTTGGGGTAGACAATAGTTCACTCATTTGTGATGGTGAAAAATTTGGACTATTTAGGCCAAAAGACGTGGACGTAAATGGAAGTAAAAAATGCTCTGATATTCTAAAAGATAACAATATTAGATTAGTAAAAAACACAGCAGATGGTCAAAAATATATTGATAAGTTATATCAAAACTGGAAAAAAACAAATGCATATGCAAAAAACATCGATGATGTAAAAGATCCAAGTAAAACAGAGGAAAAAAGTGGATCTAGGGATTACTCCTATGAATTGAAAGTATTTAAAACTGATTGCACTAATCAGCAAGAATCGTTAGATAAAGAAACTGGAGATACTTTTGGTTTTACTATTAAGGAGTTAGATGCATCTGGTAATGTAGTTGAAAAATATCCGCAGATGCAGAATAATCGTTGGGAAAAAGATGGAAGCCTTCATTCTACGACTTATTATCCAAATGGGGGTAAAACCTCTTTAAACTGCGGTGAACTGGCCAAGAAAATTAATGAAGATTTTGATGACTATCGAAAAACGATTGCCAACGCTAAAACAGATGCCTGTAACACTGAAGAGGTAGTCGAGAAGGCAAATTCTATAGTAAAAGAGTATGGTGCTAAAATCGATGCTAAGATCCCGCTTACGGATGAAGAAAAAGAAGAATATAAAATACTATCAGACGCTTTATTAAATAAAGATTTTACCGTCGACGACGGTCAAGGTGGTAAAAAATGTCTTGAAACAAATAAATTGAAAATTGTTGTTGATGAAACTAGTGTTGATGATACCACTAGCACTAACGAAGATGCTAAGCAAAGCTACTGCCAAGAAAACGGAGGCTTCCTTTCTTGGATGCTTTGTCCAGCCATCGCTGACGGTGCTTCCACTACTAGTGGTCTTCTTGGCTATATTACTGGTCTAACTACGGTCCATGATTCCATTATTAAACAATTTGATGACCAGGGTTCATCAATCTATAAGGCTTGGTCTACCTTCCGTAATATTGCGAATATTGGTTTCGTGATTATGCTACTCGTGGTGGTATTTTCTCAGGTAACCAATGTTGGTATTTCTAATTACAATATTAAGAAAATCTTACCAAAGCTTATTGTTACCGCTATCCTTGTCAATTTCTCGTATTTGATTCTGGGTGTTTTGATTGATTTGTCGCATATCGTCGGTAACGGCGTTGGGTCTTTGATTAGATCTGTTGCGGTTGATAGTATGGATGCGGATGCTTCTGCTAAAGCCGCTGATCTTATAACTAAGATTGCCGGCATGGTTACTGGTGTTGCCGGGGCTGCGGGTATTGGTGCTGTCTTACTATCTGGTCCAGCATTAATATTACCTGTCGTCATGTTTATTGTTACTGCACTAATTTCGGTTTTCTTCGGCTTTATTACGTTAACTATCCGTCAAGCCGCTATTATTATGGTGATTGTACTTGCGCCGCTTATGATGGTCTTATATGCTTTACCAAATACCTCTGCCATAACTAAGAAATATCTTTCTATTGTTAAGTCTCTTTTGATGCTTTATCCAATGTTTATCTTTGCAACTTCAGCTGGCGCACTTGCTTCATCAATTATTGTTGGAACTAGCGATGATCCACTTATGATGATTGTCGGTGGACTCCTAAATGTGCTTCCTTATTTCGCGATTCCATCCATGACCTCAAAGTCTCTTGCGGGTCTCGGTGCTATTACTGGTGCTTTCGACAAAATTCGTGGTGGAGCCCTCAAGGGTGCAGGTATGGCTGGTGGGGCTATTGGTGCATCGGAATTTTACAAGAATATGAAGAGTGATTTTAATTCCGATAAAAATCTGAATCGCTCGCTTAGTAGGCTCAGGAAATACAAGGCCATTGAAGACGCTGGCGGTACTCTTTCAACCGCTCAACGCAGACGTCAAACGGAAGCTGCGGGAGCAGTCTTAAAAGACGCTAAAATGCGCGCCGGTGGTAGTGCGGCTGCGGGTATTGCTTTGAGTAATTATGAAGGGTCTGGATTTGCGGGTCTTCAGGCGGCTGCACAGAATGAGCTTATGGATAGCGAAGACAAGAATAATATGATGCTCTTTGCTAACGAAGGGTACACACCGGATCAGATGGTTGCAATGTTGCAGGATGCAAGTAAGGCAGATTACGGTCTAATGAACGACGACCAAAAGCGTGCTAATGATAGCCGAATTCGTGCACTTACCAAGAGTCTTATGTCTACCAAAGCGGGTCAAAAGGCTTTCGAAAAACAAATTGCCAGTAATAAGGATATGGAAATCTCGAATCGTGCATTTGGTCAAATGGCACACGCTGCATTGCAGACCCCTGGTCTTGCTGACAAATATCAGGTTATGAATAATCAATTTGGAAACTATATCAACAAGGGCGGCGACATGAAGGGTGAAGAAGTTAAGGCTGGTCTAATGGGTGGCACCTACGAACGTGGTATGGTGAGTACGCTCGGCGATCTCAATGCTGAAAAATTGCAGAAAATTTCTAAATTTGAAGTTCAAAAACTCGAAGAATCTGGTCTTGATACTACTAACCTGCAGAATGCATTTAATCAGTTGGGTGCGGCTTCACTTAAAGATCCAAGTCTTATTGCCGACTTTGATGGTATTAAGCAAGAACGTGTTCTCGAGGCTCAAAAGAGCTATCTTGAAGAATCTCAAAAAACCACAATCAATGTACGTGGTGGTGGCACAGCAGATGTTTATTCGGCTCCTGCTGACTTCGGTGAGATCGCCAGTCAAAGAGTGGTTAATGGTGACGTTATCTATACCAACAAGAACGGTGACACCTTCAATGCTAGTAAAAATCAAACCACCAAGAATTTCTAGTGTTTTCTCGAGATTTAGAAAATCAAAATTCATTCTAGTTCACGAACCGTCGGGTTTGGGGTATAATTATCTCAAGCCCGAATGGCGGAATTGGCAGACGCGCTAGCTTCAGGTGCTAGTCTAGCTTCTAGGTGCAGGTTCAAGTCCTGTTTCGGGCACCACAAGATTAGATCATAGTGAGAGCTATGATTTTTTGTTAAATTAATTTTATGCGGCGGCTTTAAATAGGAATCCAGTTTCTAAAATATTCACTAGCTCCGTCGACTTGTCTATTAATTTTTCAAATAATCTTGGCTCTTAATAAAAAGGAGCCAAATATGTCAAAAAACTCATTCAATAATAAATCCCTCGATACTCTACCCCCGGATTTTCGTGTCGAAAATCATCCGCTCGATATGGAGCAACGCAAATCAATTTATGACCCCGCCAGATTCAATCTAGTCGTAGCTGGTGCCGGTTCCGGCAAAACCACCACTATTCTTGGTAAAATTCTCTATCTCTTGCAATCTGGTTTCGCTAGTCCTCCAGAAATACTAGTTTTATCCTTTACACATGATTCCGCCACGGAACTCAGAGAGCGTTTCTTGCGTGAATATTATCAAACATTTGCGGAGCAAATTTTGCTCAGAAAATCTCCGCCACCGAATATCACAATTGAGACTTTTCATAGTTTAGCTCTGAAATTACTTCGTAGTCTCTGGCCAGATTTTTCCGTTGAAACGAATAAGTTAAACTCCGATTTGCACGAGTCTAAGTCGACTGATAATCATGAACTTAAAACAGAAAAACCTCTTGACCTAAATTCTGATGAAGATAATATCCTAGAATCGGATTCAGATGATGATGCTATGCAAGAATCAATTATTCGCGAATTTCTCGATCTTCACGAGCTAGATTCTTCCACACTGTCTCTCATTGCTAATAAATTCTCTTCTCTAGATTACAGCAAATTATTCCTCACGGTTTCCGAAAAATATCAAAAGGAATTGTCAGAACTCCTAGAAAAACATCAGACTACGTTTTCTGGGCTGATCAAATTAGCGATTCGGTATCTTCGTTCCGGCCAGATTAAAACTCAATTTCGTTATATTATCGTCGATGAATATCAAGATCTCTCGGCTCTGCGACAGGAATTTCTCCGTCTCCTCCTTGAATCATCCCAGGCCAATTTATTCGCGGTGGGTGACGATTGGCAGGCCATTTATGGTTTTAGTGGCAGCCGCGTCGATTTTACTCTGAATTTCCGTAAATTTTGGGGTGATTTTTCCTTGCATCGTATCTCGAAAACCTATCGTTTCGGCCCCACCCTCGCAAGGTTAAGCTCAAGCTTCATCATGCAGGACCGCGCACAGATTCGAAAACAAATTCAAAGCCAAAAAGAAGATGCACGAGAGCCGGTCGTGGAAGTTTGTGGCGAATCAGAGCGACTGGATCTAGAGGCTCTCACGCATTACTTCGAGTCTCTTCCGGAAAATAGCTCGATTTTATTGTTAGGGCGTTTTCAGATTGATCGGTTCCGTCTCACGCACTGTAGTAAATTTAAGCTAACCCCGGATAGCATAGAATTCCGTCCGCGACCGGATTTAAAAGTTCGTTTTCTCACCGTACATCAATCTAAGGGGCTCGAAGCTGATTATGTTATTATCCTTAATAATCGCGATGCTAAGCTGGGCTTTCCGGCTCATGTTAAGGACCCACCGCTTAAGGCTGAGCTAGTCAAAATCACAGAGGAGTTAAGACTAGACCAGGTTTCAGTTAATGAAGAGCGTCGCCTCTTCTATGTCGCGCTTACTCGTGCTAAAAAGCAGGTAATTTTACTCACCGTCGATGGTAAGGAATCAAGTTTCATCAAGGAGCTGCGTCGAAAATTTCGTGAGGATTTTACCACATATTATCTTTCGCATTTTGAGAAATATCTCAATCCAGAATAATTTATCGCCCTAAGCTAATAATTGAAAGCAAAAGATTTTTACAAAAAATTCAGGCAGTCTGCAAAAGTTACTTCTTCGGTTTGGTAATCGAATTGATTTTGTTGCCAATATTTTCTTGAGTTTTTTGGATATTTTCCATTGCCGCTTTCGTCATATGACGTTTAAATCTAGCTGCACGCGAATAATATTCACGGGTTAGCTTTTTAATTTCTGAGGTCACATCAATTTTGGTAGAGCCAAATTTTGCGCTGAATTTGTCACGTAATTTCAAAGTCGCTACTGTCGTAAAAATAATATCAATCACTAAAATTGTTAGTAGTAACCCATTAATCGATTCAATCATTGGCCAGGAAAGTGGTGAAACTAAATGTAAAATAAATGGATGTAGTCCATACTTAATTGCCATACCACCTAACCCAAAGCCAAGAGAAGTCTCAAGCGAAACGCGACCGTTTAGGTTAAAACGTGTGGTTTCTGAGTAGTCCCACCAGCGCACGCGAAAGATTTTTTCCATCACTACACTAGTAGTATATTCAATCACCGTACAGATTAGGGCGAAAATAAAAAATTCAATATACCATTCAAAATGAATCTCTTGTGTCAGGATTAAAAACGAGACCATTCCCACGCCGTAAATTGGGCAGATAGGACCGAAAAGAAAACCACGGTTCTGCAGTTTGCGTTGTTCGATGCTGGTCCAAACACATTCGAAGACCCAGCCGATAAAAGAATAAATCATGAACATCAAAAACCAGAAGCTGACAAACTTGAATACTTCATGAAATTCGAACATTACTTATCTATTTTAACATGAGAGGTCGGGATTTGTTTATGTTAAAATAAAAGTAATGATTTAGCTATTTTGAAATTTAAACCATTGTTAAACTTAATAAAAACAAGGAGAATAAATGTTAATTTCTGAAAATGTTCCGATTAAAAATCTTGTCACCATGCGCATTGGTGGTCCAGCCAAATATATCATCGAAATTAAGTCCAAAGATGAGATCCCTAAAGCCTATCAATTCGCCGCGGAAAAGAATCTTCCAGTTACTATTCTTGGTAACGGTGCTAATACCTTCGCCACTGACGCAGGTTATCATGGTGTGATTTTGCTCGATCGTATTCTCGGCATCTCACAGCTTTCCTCTGAAGAAATTGAGGCCACTTACGGCGCCGAAGTGAAAGCCGAAGCCGAAAAAGAAGGTTATGGTTATTTCCGCGCTAATGGTGGTGAAATCTGGGACTCTTTAGTCAATTTCACCGCTGCTCTTGGTTATTCTGGCATCGAAGCCATGGCTGGCATTCCAGGTACCGCTGGTGCCTCTCCAGTTCAGAACATCGGTGCCTATGGTCAGGAAGTTACTCAGGTGATTGTTTCTGCTGATGTCTACGATTTGAAGGAAAAAACTTTTAAAACCATCCTCGCCGAAGATATGCAAATGAGCTACCGCAAGTCCATCTTTAATTCTGGTGAAAGTGTCGGCCGCTACTTTATCTATTCGATTGTGATTCGTTTGAAAAAAGGTCAACTCAATCCACCATTCTACCGCTCCTTGCAAGCTTATGTGGACGAACATCAAGAGACTGATTTTTCACCAACCAACATCGCTCGTATGGTTCGCGAAGTGAGAAATTCTAAGCTTCCAGATCCAGAAAAAATCGCCAGCGCTGGTAGCTTCTTCAAGAATATTTACCTCACTGACGAAGAAGCCGACGCAGCCGAGGCGCGTGGTATTGAAGTTTGGCGCAACGCCAAAGAAGTTGGCCCAGATTCTCCAGAGAAACGCACTAACCTCGTCAATTCTGGTTGGCTTCTCGAACATGCCGGACTTAAAGGCCAGGTCTTCCATGGTATGAAAGTCAGTGAAAAAGCGGCTCTAATCTTGATTAATGAATCTGCCGAAACTTATGCTGATCTCGCCGCCGCCCGTGCCGAAATCGCAAAAATTGTCTTCGATAAATTTGGCTTAAAGATTGAGCAAGAACCAGACGAAATTAAGTAAGGAGTCCCATGGTTAAAGAATTAAACGGTCGTGAATTAGTCGGATTTATCAAGGAACGCCAAGCTCATCAAGTAAAAGCTCTCCGCTCACGTAAAATCCGTCCGAAATTAGTCATTATTCGTGATTCAAACAATCCCGTCATCGAAAAATACGTCAGTCTCAAGAAAGCTTACGGGGAAGATATTGAGATTGAAGTAATTGACCAAGTAGTAAATCCTACCAAGGAAGCTATTCAATTGGCTATTGAATCCGCTAATCAAGACACCTCTGTCTCTTCGGTGATTTTGCAGCTTCCTTTACAAAATCCAGAGTGGACCGAGGAACTCGTTGCATTAATCGCTCCCGAAAAAGATGTCGATGGTTTGACCGGTAAAAGTCGTTTCGATAGCGCCACTGCTACCGCCATCAATTGGCTGCTCACTGGCTATGGTATTGAACTGAATAATAAATCTATCGCCATTGTCGGCCGTGGACGTCTGGTGGGCGAACCGCTCATTCGTATGTTTACTAATTCCAATCTTCGTGTTTCGGTTTTTCATCGTGGATCTGATTTTTCTGAACTTAAAAATCACGATGTGATTATTACTGCTACGGGCAATCCTCACCTCATTATTTCTGAAATGATTCGCGAGGGGGCGGTGATTGTTGATGCCGGTACCGCCAGTGAAGGTGGAGTGATTCTCGGTGATATCAATGATGAAATTCGCGCTCGTACTGATATTTCTGCTATCACACCAAAAATTGGTGGCGTAGGTCCGCTTACTATTGGCGTACTATTCGAAAATGTCCTGGCCTCTGCTGCCGAAAATCAAACGCATTAATTAAAAATTAAAAAGGGTGAGTCATGCAAACAAAAGCAAAGAAAAATTATACCGGTCCAGTCGTTCTCGTGGTGATGGATGGGGTGGGCATTCGTCAGGAAATCGAAGGCAACGCTGTAGCCTTAGCTTACACTGAGTTTCTGCATCAATTGGAGCAGAATTATCCGAAATTAGCTCTCCAAGCTTCTGGTGAAGCGGTCGGTATTTTGGTCGGCCAAATGGGGAATTCCGAAGTTGGGCATAATGCGCTCGGTAGCGGTCAGATTATCAAGCAGGGTATCGCTAAAATCAATCAAGCTTTTGCTACCGGTGAAATCTGGCAATCCAGCGCTTGGCAGCGGGCTATCGAAAATCTCAAAACCCACCAGTCCACCCTGCATTTTTCTGGAATTTTCTCTGATGGTGGCGTACATAGTGAGTTATCTCATCTATTCGCCATGCTAAGACGCGCCGCCGAATCTGGTATCAAAACCATGCGCGTGCACGCGGTCTTCGATGGTCGCGATGTGGCACCGCAGTCGGCTGAAAAATATCTCACAATGTTTAATCAAGCTGTATCAGAAATTAAAAATGAGTTTGATGTTGATATTCAAATCGCTTCGGGCGGCGGACGTATGGTATTCATTGCTGACCGTTATCAAACCGATTGGTCGATGGTGGAACGTGGTTGGCAGGCCCTAGTTCATGGCCAGGCTGAGCATTACTTTAACTCTGCGGAAGCAGCAATTCAGTATTTTCGTGAATCTGAACCTAGCCTCCAAGATCAATACCTTCCAGCTTTTGTCGTGGTGGATGAGGCGAAGCATCCGATTGGTCTAGTCCAGCCACACGATAGTTTCATCTATTTTGATTTTCGGGCCGACCGCGCCCTTGAAATCGCCGAAGCTTTCTGTCTCGATGATTTTCAAGGTTTTAACCGTGGCACCGAGCAGAATCAGAAACTTCCGATTTATTTTGCCAGCCTTACCGAATATGATGTGGATCGTCATTTCCCGGAACATACCTTGGTTGCACCAGTTGAAATTCATCACACCCTGCACGAATATTTGGCTGCCAAAAATCTCACTCAGTTAGCCTGTTCTGAAACTGCCAAGTTTGGCCACATCACCTACTATTTTAATGGCAATAGTTATGAGCCGCTCGCTGGCGAAGAATTTCTCGAGATTAAATCCGATACGCGCCCCTATAACGAACGTCCTTGGATGAAATCCGCGGAAATTACCGACGCCGTGCTTGAGAAAATGTCTGACTTTGATTTTGTCCGAATTAATTTTGCTGGTGGCGACATGGTGGGGCATTTTGGCGAGCTTGAGCCGACCGTGGTCGCTATGGAAGCCATCGATCTACAGCTTCAGCGTCTCGCCAAAAAGGTTGATGAGCTAGGCGGCATGATGTTGATTACCGCTGATCACGGCAATGCGGAAGAGCTTTTTGATATCACTACCCACCAAGCCAAGACCTCACACACCACTAATCTCGTCCCTTGCTATTTCTATGACAACACCGAGTTTAGCCAACATTATCAGTTAAAAAACTTACCTGACGCCGGCCTAACTAATATCGCTGCTACGCTTGCTGACCTCTTAATTAGCGAGTATTCTGAGTATTGGCGCGATTCATTGATTGAGCTAAAATAGCCGTCCCTAGTCGACCACTGGGGAAAATATGGTATAATTCAGAAAAGGAGAAAAAATGCAGAAAATTACCAAAGCCATTATTCCTGTGGCCGGATGGGGCACCCGTCGTCTACCGATTACTAAAGTTATTGAAAAATCCATGTTACCAGTTGGCAACCGTCCACTCGTCGACTACTCTGTGCAAGAACTCATTGAAGCCGGAGTTACTGATATCTATATGGTAGTCAGCAATACTGAACCTTGCCAAGTTCGTGAATTTTACTCGGATAATATTGTACTAAATGATTATTTGATTTCTCGCGGTAAGGCTGATCGTGTCGCTCTCACTAAAACTCTCCCAGAGCACGTTAAAATTCATTACATCGCTCAAGATGCCAATAGTAAATATGGTACTGCCGTCCCTGTCGCTATGGCTGCTGAAGAGTATAATCTTAACGAACCAGTGATTGTTTATATGGGTGATGACTTTATTTGGAATCCAGATGGCGAATCTGCTGCCACTTCTCTGATTAATTCTCTTCAGTCTGAAACTGACTCGGCTATTTTAGGTGTCGAAATCCCTAAGGAAAAAGTTGATAAATATGGTGTGCTCGAGGTTCAAGACGGTAAGCTCACCAATGTGGTAGAAAAACCATCCGTCGAAGAAGCCCCATCTAATCTGATTAATGTCAGTAAATATATTCTTTCTGCGGATTTATTGCAAAAAATCGTCAATTACGTCAATGAGCATGACTTTGGTCCAACCGATCAGGAATACATGATTACTGACCCAATTTACGATTACATTAAGCAAGGTCAAACCATGCGTGTGGCTTCCACCTCTGGTCAATATCTTGACGGTGGTTCTGTCGAAGGTTGGGTGCACGCCAATAATGTAGTTTGTGGCGTTAAAGAAGCCTAAAATCTGAAAAATTCTCCGAATAAGACCTCGTCCAGGGGTCTTATTTTATTTTCAAAATATACCATCCATGATATAATATTTATGGTTTATTAGGAAAGGCTCTTATGAAACAAAAAACTTACCAAGAAGAAATCGGCGCCATTATCACTAATCTCCGCCGTGAAAAGGGCATCACTCAAGGTGAGCTCGCGAAGATGATTGGCACTTCTCAGTCCGCCGTTCATCGCATTGAAAAAGGTGATCAAAATACTTCTCTCGAAATGATTAAGAAAATTTCCTCCGCGCTCGGTCATCAGATTTTGGCCGTCAGTGACTCCTCTTTTCAGTCTTATCGTATCAATGGCGGCAAGACGCTCGGCGGTTCTATTACGATTAATTCTTCCAAAAATGCTGGCGTGGCTCTACTCTGTGCTGCGCTTCTTAACCGTGGCCGCACTACACTTAAGAAACTTGCCCGTATCGAAGAAGTTTTTCGCATTATCGAAGTGCTTGAATCGATTGGCGTGAAGTGTCGCTGGGTCAATCGTCAAAAAGATTTGGAAATCACCCCTCCACGTGAACTTAAGCTTGATGAAATGAATCTCGCTGCCGCCCGCAAAACTCGCTCAGTCCTCATGTTGATGGGCCCACTCCTCCATTTTTATAAAGAATTTGCCCTGCCTTATGCTGGTGGCTGCTCTCTTGGCACGCGCACTGTCGAACCACATCTTCGCGCGCTTTCAGTTTTTGGGTTAAATGTCGACGCCACTGCCCATACTGGTTTTTATGAGGCTAAGGTTGATCAAAAAATTCTCCATGACGAATCAGGTAAACGCATCGTCCTTATTGAGCGTGGTGACACGGTGACGGAAAATATCCTCATGGCCGCTGCACTTTATCCTGGTCAAACTACTATCGTGGGCGCTTCGCCGAACTACATGGTGCAAGACGTTTGTTTCTTCCTCCAGGACCTCGGAGTTAAAATTGATGGAATTGGCACCACTACACTTGTAGTGCGTGGCCAAAAGTGCATTGATAAGGATGTGGAATATTATCCGAGTGAAGATCCGATCGAAGCCATGTCTTTCTTGGCCGCTGGTTTGGTCACTAAATCCGAAATTACTATTACGCGCGCCCCGATTGAATTTCTTGAAATTGAGCTCGAAGTCTTGCGTTCCATGCATGCCAAAATTGAGCGTTCCGAAGAATACTTCTCTTATAATGGCCGTACTCGTCTAGTCGATTTACATATCTTGAAGTCTAATCTGGTGGCTCCGGCTGACAAAATTCATCCCATGCCATTTCCAGGTCTCAATATTGATAACCTTCCATTCTTCACTGTGATTGCCGCTATGGCCGAAGGTCGCACTCTGATTCATGACTGGGTTTTTGAAAATCGTGCGATTTATTCTACTTACCTCACTAACTTAAACGCCAAGGTAGAATTACTCGACGCTCACCGTTATTATGTTTCTGGTCCGACTAACTGGCGTGCTGCCGAGCTAGTTTCACCTCCAGCTCTCCGTCCAGCCGTAGTTCTACTTCTCGGTATGTTGGCCGCCCCTGGCGTCTCTATCTTGCGTAATGTCTATTCTATTAACCGCGGCTACCAGGATTTTGCCCGTCGTCTCAATCACTTAGGTGCCGATGTTAAACCGTTAGTTAGTATTTAGGACCCTAATAGGTATTTCTTAGATAAAAACATCACATCCATTGCAGCCTAAAAATATCAGGTTCCGCGTGGCCTGATATTTCTTTGTTATAATAAAAGTAATGCTTAATAATATTCAGCAAAATTTCAAGCGCTTCAAAATTCGTCATCTTCTGGCGCTGATTTTCTTGTTTGTCGTGGCCCTGCTTGCTGGTTTTATTAGTCAAGCCAACCAGACTTTTATGAATGCCAATTTTGTGAAAAAATATTTTAGCGAAAACCCCACTTACTATGCGATCAAAGTTTCTCAAACTAAATCTGCCATCATCGATCGCTTTTACGGCTCAGGTAATCAGGAATTTACTAGTACTATGAATTCGGAGATTGTTAATTTCGCTCAAAATCTTCCCGATAATCAAATTATGCCGGGCGAAGTTATGTATAATCTCCAGACTCTCCAAAACAATTTTTCGAAAATTCTCAACCAGCTGATTTTGCCAGAGGAATATCAAAAATATCAGAACATCATCATCGATAATATTTATCAAATTCCAAGTAATATTAATCTCGAACAAACTTTGATGAATAATTTTTCTGCCAAGATCGATCACTTTCTCGCGGAATCCGGCCAGTCGATCAACCCAGCCGTACTTAATGCCACCACGCACTATATTGTGCAAGTCTACCTGGGTCAGCTTACTATGCACGATACCATCCATGAGATAAAACAAAATTTCGCAATTACCAAGAAATATATGGATATCCTCACTCTGATTATCTTGATTAGCCTCCTCGCCCTAATTGTGCTAAATTATTTTCTCTATGACCTAATGGGGTGGCGCATTTTTATTTTTACCGCCACGTTAGTACTTTTTCTCGCCGGTTATCTCGCCTCCATGCCCATCTGCCAGCAAATGATTCAGCAGATATTTGTCATTAAGTAGCGTATAATTAATCTATGAATCTTTTTACTGCTGAGCTAAATCCCGCCCAGACTGATGCCGTCGGAACTCTTTCTGGGCCGCTCCTGATTTTGGCTGGTGCTGGTTCTGGTAAAACTAAAACCCTCACGCATCGTATCGCCAATTTGATTACTCATGGGATTTTGCCCTCACAAATTCTCGCGGTAACCTTTACTAATAAAGCGGCCAGGGAAATGCGTGAACGTCTTTTTCATCTCTTAAAGCAAGCTTCAAAAGAAACTAATCAATATCCCGACACTCTAAAAACTTTCTTCACTTCCGATCTTTTTTCGGCCACCGAGGTGCCGCGCAATTTTATGCCGTTCATGGGGACCTTCCATGGCATCTGTGTCAAAATTTTACGTATGGAAGCCGAAAACCTTCACCTGGACCGTAACTTCCTGATTTATGATACTTCTGATCAAGAAGCCCTGATTAAACGTGCGATTAAAAATCTCCGATTTGAAGATAAGAATCTTCGCCCGAAAACCATTCAAAGTACTATTTCCAGTTCAAAAAATGCCGGTGTTATGCCGGAAGAATATGAGGCTTCCGCGAGTTACCCTCAGCAAAAAAATATTGCCAAAGTTTTCTTTGAATACGAAAAATTGAAGGCTGCTGCTTCCGCCCTTGATTTTGACGATCTCTTACTAAAAACCGTGGAACTTTTTGAGACCAATCCAGCCGTGCATCAAAAATGGCAGACCCGCTTCCGTCATATCTTGATCGATGAGTATCAGGACACCAATCATGTCCAATATCGTTTGATTAAGCTGCTCACTGGTCGTGAACAAAATATTTGCGTGGTGGGCGACGACTGGCAGTCAATTTATTCTTGGCGTGGCGCCGATTTTCGTAATATCTTGCACTTTGAGGCTGATTTTCCGGGCGCCAAAGTCATCAAGCTTGAACAAAATTATCGCAGTACCGGTAATATTCTAAGGGCCGGCCAGCAAATCATTGAGCATAATAAAACTAGAAGCTCCAAGGAGTTGTTCACCGAATCTGGCGACGGGGAAAAAGTGGAAATTCAGGCCCTCAATGACGAATCGGCCGAAGCTAGTTTTGTGGCACTAAAAATTATTAATCTCCTAGCTAATGCCAAAAATGAGGTGAGTAATTTCTCGGATTTTGCCGTGCTTTATCGTACCAACGCGCAGAGTTTTGCCCTAGAAAAAGCCCTAATTTCGCGCGATATTCCCTATAAAATTATCGGCGGCATTCGCTTTTATGATCGTAAGGAAATTAAAGACGTTTTAGCTATTCTAAGGCTCGTGCTTAATCCACGCGACCGTGTTTCCTTCGAGCGAGTAACCAAGAATGTCATTTCTGGCATCGGCCCAGCAAGTCTAGAAAAAATCTATCTCGCACTCGGCCTAGACGGTGCGTTAACGGACCTAGAGGCTGATCAAGTTCTCACTGGCAAGGCAAAAAATAGTTTTTTGCGTCTGCAAAATTTCCTCAAGACTATCGACCGCACCGCCAATCCTTCAGAGATTATTACTGAAGTGATTAATTATTTTGATTTTGCTAACCTTGTCGATGACGGTACACCGGCCACTACCGAGCGCCAGGAAAACCTCGATGCTCTCGTCGGTAACACTAAAGATTTTGACACTCTCGAAGACTTCCTAGCCGACTCCGCTCTGATATCTTCTTCTGATGAATCGACTCGTGATAATTCTGTCACTCTTATGACGCTTCACGCGGCCAAAGGTCTTGAATTTCCGGTCGTCTTCATCGTTGGTATGGAAGAAGGTCTTTTCCCAAGCTCTATGAGTTCCGATGAGGATAGTATTGAAGAGGAGCGTCGTCTAGCCTATGTCGGTGTGACTCGCGCCAAGAAGCGCCTCTTCCTTACTTTTACCGCTGTGAGGTTTCTGCACGGTAAGTCTAATTTTAATACGCCGTCCCGATTCCTAGCTGAGCTTGGCTACCAGCCAGAACTCTTTAATGAGTTTGTCGATAATAGTTTCGGCAATAGTTTCGGCAATAGTTTCGGTAATAAAATCGATCACAATCACAGTCGTAGTTTTGACGATGATTTTACTGATAATCCTTTTGATTCTTATGATAGTTATTCTGGACGCTCAAAATCAAAATCTCAGCCATATAAAAAATTCGATCCTTTCTATGACGATATCTTCTACGATGATGAGGGAATCGACTTTTAAAAAAATAACCCTTCAGCGGGTTATTTTTCTTTTTATGATTAATTTTCTTTAATCTTATTTAGCAACTTTTCGTATTCTAATAAATCTAAATTAGCTGGCCTTGCATCTAAATCAAACCCAAGTTCTTCGAAAATCTTTATAATTTCTTCACGATTGCGTCCGGTAAAATGTGGCAACATCCCTTGTAGTTTTTTGCGTGGATTCGCAAAACATTGTTTCACGAATTTTAGAACTTCTTCCGAAACTAAAGCTTTCTCGCGCGGATAAAAGATTACCGAGGCCGAGTCAACTTTTGGTGGTGGAGTAAAAAGTTTACGCTCTACGAAAATTCCCCCTTCGACTTCCGCGTAATTTTGCACGAATAAAGTTAGGAACGAGAATCGGCCTTTCTCTTCAAGGATGCGATCGGCCACTTCCTTTTGCATTAAGAGCACGATTTTCGCGGGCTTCTTTTTGAGTAGTAATAATTTTCGAATAATTGGGCTAGTGATGTAGTAAGGAATATTTCCTACCACCGAAAAATCACCATCAAGTTGACTAAAATCAAAATCAAGAACATCGGCATTAATCACTTCCAGGTTTTTGCCAGGGAAGGAATTCGGTAAATTATGCGCTAGTTTTTCATCAAACTCAATCGCTACCACTTTTGGGAATCGCTTTAGTAAAGAACTGGTTAGTGTCCCTAAACCTGGTCCGATTTCTACACAAAAATCCACCTCACTTCTCGCGCTTTCGGCAATTTCTTCCAAAGTAAAACGATCTTTTAGCCAGTTCTGCCCCAGGGATTTTTTGTTCTGTAACATCTTTTTCTCCTAATACCAGTGATGACTGCTCCAGAAAGCCCAGGCCTGACTCCAGCCACCGTAGCGTCCGGTCACATAGCCAATCATCCAGCGAATTTGCGTCACCGGATTAGTTTTCCAGTCACTACCAGCTGAAGCCATCTTCGAACCTGGAAGTGCCTGTGGAATACCATAAGCACCTGATCCGGCATTCGACGCATCATAACGACAGCCTGATTCGCGCATAATTAAAGTCAAAGCCACGTAAAGGTCATTTTCTGAAACTCCCGCACTCCTGGTGTAGTTTGCACAGGTTTCCCAATCTGGTGGGATTGATTTTTTACTACCCACCTTGGTCACCCTGGCCACTGGTTGCTTAATAATATTAGTTGAGACCAGCTCACGCGAAGCTTCCACATTATTCACCATATTAATTTTATAGATAGACTGTTTACGACCCACCTCACCCATGGTTTCAAGCTTAGTTTGGCCTGTCGCCATACTTGCGTCGTTTTCCGTTTTTTCTTCATAAGGAATTTCTTCTTCCACGGTTACTTCATGGCCACCTGTATGGGTTAGGCGATATTTCGTCGATAGTCCAGCTTCCAAAATGTCGTGATCGGCCACCTTTTTCACTACGTCACCATCATAAACACTGAAACCCGCTTCCTTGAAAAGGGCTTTTTCATCGGTAGTCGCAGTCATTAAAAATACCGTCTTCTGTCCATCACTCAAGGTGACAGGTTTAGCACGGTAAATATTGATGCGATAATTATCAGAATTAATCCGTTCCGTACGGGCAGGCTCCACCTTATCATAATTTTCTACGGCAATATTTGAGCGCTTCAAAGCCTCTTCGACGGTATTAGCATTAGTTTTAATCGTCAAGGTTTTATTGTCGGCAAAAAATGTCACATAATGCATGTCCGAAATTTCTCCAGCATCTGGATCTTTAGTCTCGGCAAAAGCTGAACGGACTCTCGAAAATCCGAAGATTAGACCAGATAAAACTAGCAAAAAAGCGCTAAAAATATACAGCGTCTTATAAGTCTTGGCTATTTTGAAAGCACTACTCACCTAATTATTATAACATATCGTGATTTATTGATAAAGTTTACGCTAATTTATGATAGAATAAACTTAAGAGTTATCACATAAAAAGGATGTTTCATGAATCAAGCGGACAACACCGAAGACTTTGCCAATCTAATGGAAGAATTGAATAATTACACTACGGAAAACCATACCGATAATACTAATTCTTCAAACCAAACTTCTGAGGCTTCACCTGCGATTGATTTAAGTAATTTGGATGCTAGTCCTGCTGATTCTAGTCAGCCAGTCACTATTGCTCCCTCTGCTGATTTTGCTTCCTCTATGAATCAAACCGCCACTACTTCGGCTGCCGCAAAAGATTCTGATAATCTCACTACCCCAAGTCATACTCCGCTTTCCCCTCTGATGAATTTGGATGGTACGGAAAATACCGAGGCGGTTAAAGCTGCTGAATCTACCAAGGATTCAGCTCCAGATGATGTTGATTTTACTAAAGAAGATCAAACAGAAGATGCCGAAAAAACTGAACACGAAAAATTCCTTGAAGATCAAGAGAAAAATCCTTTGAAGGCCGCCGAACCAGTCCCGGGTTCTATTGGTAGTGCAGTTTCTTATCATGATTACGAAAAAGAGAAAAACGAAGAAGCCACTAAGGCGCAAAATCCTGAGAAGAAGCCGCTTAAGCTCGATCCAAAAATCATCGCCATTATTGCCATTGCCGGTATTTTTGTAATTTTTGGCGCCATCTTCTTGATTAATGCCTTGAGTAATCAACCGAAAAAATCTTCTCGCGCCAATAATCAAAATACCGTTGTTGCTAATGAAAATCAAATTCTCGAATGTGCTACCAAAGTCTCCGAAGAGAATCGTACTAAATATAATGCTGCTTCTGGCGAAGTCGCAAAGATTTTTACTTACAGTCACGATTCCTTATCCAGTATTGAAATTCGTACGGTCTATGAATTTAGCTCCACTGAGGCTGCTAAAACTGCCAAGCAAACTATCGATTCTGAAAATCAACTCACCGAAAATAATGGTCGTACCGAAAAGACCGAAAATCACAAGACTATCACCTCTGGCCTAGATGGCAAAATTGTCTCTCTCTCGGTCGCTGTAAAATCGGAAGACCTCGAAGCTTACCAGAAGACGGATGATTTTAAAAATCAAAGTTTTGCTACCGCTGACGCTGATGGTAAGCTTGATCTTTCGATTAATAATGTTCTGACCACTCAAAATCTCCAAGGCTTCTCTTGTAGTATTACCGAATAGAAGATTCAAAAAGAGGCTTACCGGCCTCTTTTTGAATTGAGGAAATACTTGATTTTTGCTATAATTATTAGGAAATTATGAAAAATATCTATATTACCACCGCTATACCATACGTTAACGGTCTGCCACATATCGGGCACGCCGAAGATTATTTACTTGCTGATATCTATAAACGCTACCAGGAACTTTTAGGTAACTCGGTGCGCTTTCAGGCTGGTACTGACGAGCATGGTAATAAAATTGAGAAAAAAGCCAAATCTCTAGGTATCAACACACAAAAATACGTTGATGATAATGCCAAAAAATTCCAAGAATTCATCGCTCGTTTCGATGTGCAGTACACAGATTTTATTCGTACTTCTGATCCAGAACATATGAAGCGGGTGCAGGAAATTTGGCGAAAGCTCAAAAGCCATATTTACACTGCAAGTTATGATGGTTGGTATTGTGAGGGTTGTGAAAGTTTCGTTACTGAAAAAGAATACACCGAAAATCAAGGTATTTGTCCAGATCATCAAACTCCATATATTCGCCTCTCTGAATCAAATTATTACTTCCGTATTAGTGATTTTAAGGATGAAATTCGCGCCAAAATCGAAAGCGGTGAAATGCAAATCCTGCCAGAATTTCGCAAGAATGAAGTTCTGAAACTTCTAGCTGATGCGCCAGATGTTTCGATTTCACGTCCAAAATCTCACCTCTCTTGGGGTATTCCTGTGCCAGGCGACGATTCTCAGGTGATGTATGTTTGGATGGATGCTTTGACTAATTATATTACCGTGCTCGGTTATCCAGATCAGGATATTTCTAAATTTTGGCCAGCCACTGTCAGTATTGTTGGTAAGGATATCCTGCGTTTTCACGCTATTTTGTGGCCAGCTATTTTACTTGGCCTCGGCTTACCTCTTCCGAAGACTCTCCTTTCACATGGTTTTATCTTGGCGGATGGTCAAAAAATGAGTAAGAGCATCGGTAACGTTGTGGACCCGATTGAGGTACTTGATAAGCATGGCGTCGATGCTTTCCGCTATTTCTTCTCTCGTCATATCGATACTTTTCTCGATTCTGATTTTTCCTGGGAAAAATTTGAAAATGCCTACAATAATGAACTAGCGAATGACTATGGTAATCTCGTGCAGCGTCTAGCTACGCTCTGTAAAAAGAATCAGGTTAGTCTCGTAGATACGCCGGTCCTCGAATTTACTCCAGAATACCGTGAATTGATGGATAATTTTAATTTCTCTGGTGCTATTGACTATGTCTGGAGTCAAGTTCAATTAATCAATAAGCATATTGAAGATCAAAAACCATGGACTGTAGCTAAGACCGATCCGGAAGCTGCTAAACAAATTCTACTTAATCTCGTAAGCGAACTTCTCCAAGTTAATCACATGCTTAAGCCATTCCTGCCAATCACCGCCAAGGTTGAAGAAATCTTTACGGCTTCCGAAATTACCCCACCAGCTACTCCACTCTTCCCGAAGGAGCGCTAAAAAATAGCCCGTTACGGGCTATTTTTTGCTATATAATATAAAGCTAGAAATTCTATCCGAAATTTATCTATAAAAATAAGACCCCCAGTAGAGGCCTTATTTTTTTATTTGCTATTCACTAACGATTATTTATCGTGGTGATGGTGATGTTTTTCTTCACAGCATTCACATTCGCAGTCATCTGAAAGGGCCTTGGCTACATCAGCCACGAAGAAGGCAAGGATGCCAGCTACAAGTGGGGTGATAATATGAACTAAAGATTCGAGAGCTACAGTACCCATCAAAGCGTCAAATTTCTCTGCTGAAGTAGGGAAGATTTGATACATGATAGCAATAGCTGGGTTCAAGATGAAGTTATTGCGAAGCTTGAAGAAGCTGTCGGAAAGAATCAAACAGAAGAGTACTGCAAGAGTTACACCGCCAGCGATAATTGCTGCGTAGGTGAAAGCACTTTTCTTATGATTGTATTCTTGTGCGCGGTTGAAGAAGAACGCTACAGTGAAGACACCCACGAATTCAATCAACATGTATTTCCAGAAGTCACTGCCGGTCGCTGCGGTCAGAGCTGGAAGTTCAGCGCTGGCGCCGCTAGCTGTGCGGAGACCGCCGATAATTAATAAACCAAGCCATGCACCGACGACCTGAGCTACGATGTAAAGTACGCCACGAATTGCAGATACGCGACGAGTTGCCATCATGCCGATTGTGGTGGCTGGGTTAAGATGCGCACCTGAATAGGCAAAAACTGCCAAGGTGATCGCGAGGAAACCGAACAAGATATAAAGTGGTTGTTGGATTCCAAGAGTGAGAAGAAGCATTGAGAGGAACATCGTTCCGATTACTTCACCGATTACCGCACCCCAGATACGTGGAGTTTCGAAAATCGTTAAAATGTTCTCACCTTCAGGATATTTACGAGCAAAGAAACCCTTGAATGGATTTTTACTTTCCTTAATTTTCTTTTCTACTTTGAGGACTTCTTTTGTCATTTTCTTTTCAGCCTTCTCAGTCGCTTTTTTACTATCGTCGACAACTTTTTCGACGACTTCGATAACCTCTTCTTTAATTTCGGTTACCTCTGGTGTATTCACAGTCGTTTTTGGCTTGTGTGCAGACTTTTTAGTCTTTTTTGCCATTTTACCTCCTTAATAATATTAAAAAAATTATATCATAATATGATAAACTATGGTAATGTATATCGAAAGGAAAAGATGGGCGTAATTGTACAAAAAGATCAAGACAAAAATGCAGATCTCACTCAAAGAATTACCGCGGACCTTCGAAATCGTGCCAGGATGCAAGCTAAAATGAGCGACCCTGACTTGGTGGAAGATTCTGATTATGCTAAAGACCTTAAAACTACTAGTAAATTTGGTTGGTTTTGGCCAGTATTAATCATCCTCGCAGTGATTTCTTTAATCTTCATTAAATTCTTCTAAAAATCTGCATTAATCGCGTCAAATTGGCGCGATTTTTTATTCTCAATTCGTCTTCAACTTCACCTCAAAACAGAGTATAATAGAAGGAGTTATGGAATTGGAACAGCTAAAAGCCGAACTTAAATCTCTCGGCGAAGAATACGCAAAAATGAAGACCCTAGCTCCTGAAGAGCGCAAGGCTTTTGGTCAAGCTTTGAACCAAAAAAAGCAGGCCGTTATTGAACAAATTAAGGCTCTCGAAGCCGCCAAACAAAACACTGCCGCGAAAGCGATTGATCTTACCGCCCCATTCGATATTAATCAATCGAGTATTACTTTTCATCGCGGCAGTCGTCACCCTTTAATGATTGAACTTGACCGCGTGATTGATATTTATTCTCGTATGGGTTTCGAAGTGATGGAATCTACGCAGCTTGATGATGAATTTCACATGTTTGAATCTTTGAACTTCCCAGAAGGCCATCCAGCTCGCGACGGTTATGATACTTTCCGCACCAAGGAAGGTTTTATTCCACCTGCTCACACCTCTACCATGCAGTATCGTGCGCTTACTTCACGCCTTTCGAATCTTGAAAAAGACGGCCAGATTGCTGTGGTGATTCCAGGTCGCGTCTTCCGTAATGAAGATGTTGATGCCACTCATGAACATACTTTTTATCAATGTGAGGGTGTTTTTGTTTCCAAAACCGCCAATATGTCCGAAATGCTCGGCGTCTTGAAGAATTTCTTTGAAACCTATTATGGTGAAAAATTGCGTATTAAAACTCAACCTGGTTTCTTTCCATTTACCGAGCCTTCGCTTGAGTTACTAGTTGAAAAGCCGGCTTCTCTCGGTGGTAAGGGCGACGGCTGGCTCGAACTTATGGGTTGCGGCATGATTCATCCGAATGTTTTAAAATCTGCCGGTATCGATCCGGAAGTTTATCACGGCTTTGCCTGGGGTGGTGGTATCGACCGTCTGGTTATTATGAAATATCACCTCAATGACATTCGTTTCTTTGAATCAGCCAAACTTGAATTTTTGGAGGAATTTTAATGCTTATCTCACTTAATAAAATCAAACAATATGTCGGCTCTATTCCAGTTTCCGATGAGGAGTTAGTAAAATTAATCGGTTCACGTCTCGTCGAAGTCGAAGGCGTGATGGACATGGCTGAAAAATATCGTGGTGCCTATCTTGCTAAAGTGGTAACCTGTGAAGATATTCCAGATACCCACCTACATCTCTGTCAAATCGACGCCGGACCAGAGCTTAATCAGAAGTTTTCTACTCTTGATTCCGGTCTCGTGCAAATTGTCTGTGGTGCACCAAATGTTCGTGCTGGTATTATTGCCGTCTGGCTCACTCCAGGTAGTATCGTGCCAAATACTTTTGGTGGTGAAAACTTTGTGCTCGGTTCGCGTAAGCTTCGTGGCTACGAAAGTTTCGGTATGCTAGCTGGACCAGATGAGCTTGGGCTTTCTTCTGATCATAAATATATTGCTGAGGTTGACGAATCTCTTGGTCATCCAGGCGCTACCTTGTCCGAGGTTTTTGACTTAAATGATAAAATTCTTGATATCGAAAATAAATCGCTCACTCATCGCCCAGATACTTTTGGTTTAATTGGCTTTGCTCGTGAGGTTTCTGGCATTCTTGGCCAAAAATTCTCTGAACCAGTGAGCTTTAATCAAACCATAGATGGCTTGTCTGACGAAATTTCCATTGAAATTGCCGATCAAAAACTTTGCCCACGCTACTCGGCTTGTTTGGTAGAGGTAAAGGATTTAAATCTCAGTCAGTCTGTCACGCCAGAGTTTTCTGATCTATATAATATGACAGAGGATTCGGTTTTGCTCGCTAAATCTGGTATTAATTCAGTTAATCCCATTGTCGATGCCACGAATCTCACTATGTTAGAGCTAGGTCAGCCGCTTCACGCTTTCGATTATGATAAATTTGTCAAAATTGGCGGTTTAGATCACGCGAAAATCATCGTACGTGCGGCGCGCTCCGGTGAAACTTTAACCTTGCTTGATGGTAAAACTATTGAACTAAATTCCAATGATATTGTGATTGCATCGAACGACATTCCAGTCGCCTTAGCTGGTGTCATGGGTGGGGAATCGACCAAAATCGACGCCTCAACCACCCGTATCTTGCTCGAATCTGCTACTTTTAGTCTCTACAATTTGCGTAAAACCCAGATGGTACACGGTATTTTTTCCGAGGCGATCACTCGCTTTACCAAGGGTCAGCCAGCCGTCAATACTATTCCCGCTATCAAAGATTGTTTGGCTAAACTCGGCGTGAAATCAGATGCTGAACTTCGTTTTGCTGACTCTCTGAAGCAGGATTTATCTGAAATTCAGGTCGCCGTGAAGGTTTCTGAGATTAATCAACTTCTCGGCTCGAACTACGACGAGGCTCTGATGGTTCAAACTCTTGAAAATGTTGGCTTTAAGGTAATTTCTGATTCTGAGAAACTCTTCGTTACTGCCCCACTCTGGCGTACTGATATTCATATCAAGGAAGATATCATCGAAGAAGTTGGCCGCCTACTCGGCTTTGATAATTTACCACTCAGTTTACCAGTCCGTCCATTTATTGGCGCTGAAAAGAACGCCATGTTTGAGTTAAAAACTACTTTAAGAAATCTTCTTTCACTCGAGCTTGGCCTGAATGAAGTTTTGACTTATAGTTTCGTTTCTAAGAAATTACTCGAACGCGTCGGCGAAAACACTGAAGATGCATACGAAATCACTCCATTTCGCCAGAACTGCAACTTTTCCGCACTTCTATTACTCCAAGCCTACTCGAAAAAGTTCGTGAAAATCAAAAAGCCGGTTTTGCCGATTTTTCACTTTATGAAATGAATCAGGTTACTAGAAAATCTCTCGGCTTAATTTCCGATCAAACTCCGAAAATGCAACATCACCTGGCGGTAGTTTCCACTGCGGACTATTATTATTCTAAGCAAATCTTAGAAAATCTCGCCGACAAGCTCGGTCTGAATTTTGAAATCCAAGCCTTTACCGACGGTGAAGCTTCGGGTTATTTCGAGCCAAAACGTGCCGCTAAAATTCTTCTTTCTGGCACGCAAATTGGTTGCCTCGGTGAGTTAAAGAATTCCATCAAAACCGCTCTGAAGCTCAAAGAGGTTTCTAGCCTAGAATTAGACCTTGAGTCCCTCCTTGGTCAAAAATCCTCTGATAAACGTATCAAGGAATTTAGTCGCTTCCCAGCGGTTAATCGTGATCTTACGGTCAAAATTTCAGAAGAAAAACCTTTTGCCTTGGTCGAAAATGCTATCCTTGAAGTTTTGAAGATTCAACCATCTCTCATCTTCCATCTCACAGCTACCTCAATCTATCAAGCTGAAGGTGCGGACACGAAAAATCTTAGCTTCCATTTGAACTTTGCTTCCACTGAGAAGACGCTACTTTCTGAGGAAATCTCTGCTATAATGAACAGTATTAATCAATCATTAGAAAAAATTGGTGGAGAAATTATTTAGGTAACAATATGGACGAAAAAAGTTTACGTACTAGCACTAAACAGCGTATTATTATCGGTTTTATCGCAGTCTTACTCTTCGTTTCGACGATTATGGTTTATGCCTTAATTGTCTTGAACGGCGAAAAAAGCAAGAAGGGCACAGCCGAACAAAATGCTGAGCTTAAGGTTCTGGCTAAGGAACTAGATGAGAAGAAAAAAGATAAAGATAATGCGGTGAAAGCGCTTAATGATAAATATTTTGAAACTCTCAAATCCGCTCGTAGTAATATTAAATCTTACAATGTTTCCCGCGCTCAAAATGATGGTTTAAAATCTATCGACCTCACCGTTGGCACTGGCGCTACTCTTGAAAAAGAGAGTAAATATCTCGCCTATTATTTCGGTTGGTGTTCTGATGAGTCTGTGTTTGATTCATCTTTCGATGATAATAATAATCCAAAATCTTTGAAGGATCCGCTCGATGTTACTGGTTCTGGTAGCCTAATTACTGGTTGGTCGGATGGTTTGGTCGGCGCTAAACTTGGCGGTGTTCGCGAGTTGCATATTCCAAGTACCCTTGCTTATGGTGATACTAAAGAAATTTGTGGTGGCAAAAACTCTCCACTCTACTTCGTAATTCTACCGTTTGAAGACGAAGCCTATACTAAGGCCACCCAAGAATATCAAACTATCTATCGTAAGTATCTGAATCTCCAAAGCGAGATTCGTGGTACCGGCTCACTCTTTTAGTATTGAGGCTAGTTTGCTCTACTAATATTAAGGCTACTCCTAGTTTACACTCTTAGAATAAAAAATAACTTCCATATGGAAGTTATTTTAATGGTTGATCGAGAGGCTGTTTTCTTGTAATTTCTTCAAGCCTTCCTCACTAATAATCTTACTAATTTTTTTGCAAGCCTTCTCGTATTTTTCAAACACGCTTCCATCTGCATGGTGCGCGTCGGTCCCGAGAAAATCCACTAGGCCGTGTTTTAGGAAATATTTCATAGTTTTGGCTGGCTTCGGACCGTATTGTCTAGTCATACTACCAATGTTACACTGTAATTTTACGCCAATTTTACGAAGTTCCAAGGCTTTTTCCGGTTTCTTTTGTAAGAACTCATAACGTTCCGGATGCGCTAAAATTGGTACAATATTTTGACTCTTCATTTCAAAAATTACTTCACGTAGATATCCTACTTCGGTCATAAACGGTACCTCGAAAAGCACATAATGTTTTTTCTTTTTATTCTTTGCAGCATCGGTGCTAAGTTTGGTCGCTTCGCCCAGTAATGACGCCTGGTCTTCTTGCATATATTTCACCATTTCTGGATCCACATAAATTTCATTACCCGGGTAAAGTTTGAACTCAATCCCAAGCTCGTCTAGTTGTGCTTGTAATTCTTTACGCAGACGCGCCTTGGTTTTATTATCCGCCAGCTGTTCGCTATTTGGAATAAAATGCGAGGTGGTAAAAGCACCAGTAAATCCGAGTGCAGCAAGTTTTTTAGCCATCGCAACACTCTCCTCAAAATCACGACTGCCATCATCAATTCCTGGCAAAATATGCAGATGCGTGTCAATCATGCCACCTCCTGTTTTTATATTTATAGATAATATTGATTATAATATCCCGTACGTTTTTCTAGAGGGATTTGGTTGAGAATCACGCCGGCCACATTGGCATCGATTGCTTGGAGAGATTTCAAGCCATCTTTTACGTGATCGATATTAGTTTTGTTTACACGGCAAACAATCATGGTACGATCGGCCTTCTTGGAGATAATTAGAGAGTCAGCCAAGTTATAGACCGGAGCCGAGTCGATAATGACATAATCATATTTTGATTTTACTGTGGCAATGAATTTTTCCATCTGCTTCGAGTCGATTAGCTCTGCTGGGTTCGGTGGGGTTACACCACGAGTGACTACGGAAAGATTTTCGATATCTGTCTTCTGAACGTATTTACGTAGACGGTCGCCGGCGGTTTCGACTAGTAGATTCGAGAGGCCAGCTTGGTTAGAGAGCTCGAAAATTTCGTGTTGACGACCCAGGCGCATGTCTGCATCGACGAGCAAAACTTTTTTACCGGTATTGGCAAAAGCAATTGCCAGGTTTGCGGAAACAAAACTTTTACCTTCATTTGGTGCGGTACTGGTTAATACGAGGGAATTATTGTTTTTGCCAACTAAGCTAAAATCTAGGCTAGTGCGTACGGTGCGGAAGTCTTCACTGATAATAGATTTTGGATTATTCTTTAGAATCAATTCACTACTTAAATCTTCTTCAGAAATTTCTTCGTTGTTCTCTGCATTTTCTGCTGAGTCATCCTCTTTAGCTTCTTTCTTTGCCTTTAGAGCTAAGGCGTGTTGGCGGCGTTTTAGGCGTTCTTTTTCTGCGTCAATCATATGGATTTTACCAATCACTGGCAAATGCAACTGACTTTCGACTTGTTCGCTCGTCTTCACTGAGCGGTCAAAATAGAATACTAAGAAGAGAATTGAAACACTGACAATTAGACCTGCCGCAAAAGCTATAATTTCTTGGCGCACAATCTTAATATTTGCCGGTTCCGTCGGGGTGACCGCTGAGTCGAGTACATTAATATTGCGGTCATTATAAATCTTGGCGATTTCCTTTACGAAATGCTCGGCGATTTTGTTAGTCATCTTCGTGGCGAATTCTGCGTCGCGGTCCGTCGTGGTAATATTAATAATTTCCGTACCTTTAATCGCCGATACTTCGATCATTTTTAACATCTCATCATAAGATTTCTCGATATTAATATCATTTTTGACCTTGTCGAGCACACGGTGTGATTTGACTACTTGCGTGTAAGTATCAATCAGGTTTTTATTGGTTGCAACTTCACCCGGCAGATTCGCATTGGATTTATCTGAGCTTACAATCACCGTAGCGGTCGCTTCGTATTTTGGTTTTTGCATAAAAAATACGTAAAAAGATCCTAATCCAAAAATTAGGGCAAAAATTATCAGTAGAATATGGAGCTTAGCTTTAAAATAGGCAAACATTTCTCCGAGGTTAATCTCATCCATGCCTAATTTATATCATATTTAATCCAGAAAATAAATATAAAACAATAATTTAGCTATATTTGTCAATAGCCATAAGCGTCTTCAAAGTGCTTGTCAATGCCTAAAATTTGCCAAAAATAAAATATTTGATAAAATAATGTCTATTGCACTTTTTAGTCACTCGGTGGCTGGTGGGGGCTAGGTCGTGTGCAATGATTATTAAGGAGATGCATTCGTAAATATGCGTAGACTTAAACGTGAATCTTCGCGCAAAAAGTCGAAAATTCCTCCTGCCCCATGGCAAGAGTATATCGAATATTAGTCTTGAATAGTCAAAATTCAATTTTAAGGATTAATATTTGAGGACAAATATCGCTATCCAGCGATATTTTTCTTGATTCTATAATTTGAAAAGTTGACTGGTTTATTATGTTATAATAGAGATTATGAGAAAACTGTCTGGAGAACTAAAACAACAAATCAATCAACATGTTACAGTCTCTGGTTGGGTAAATTCTAGGCGTGATCACGGTGGGTTAATCTTCATTGACTTACGTGACCACGAGGGGATTATTCAGCTAGTGATTACCCCAGAAAATGCTGAAAATTTTGCCATCGCCGAAAGTTTGCGCGATGAATTTGTCATTTCGGCTACTGGTCTAATTCGTGAGCGCGACTCTGCTCTTCGTAATCCTCATATTGCTACGGGCGACATTGAATTAGTGGTCGACACATTGGAACTCTTAAATCGCTCTGAACCTTTGCCGGTTAATACCCATGACGATGGCGTAGAATCTGGCGAAGAGCTTCGCCTTAAATATCGTTATCTTGATTTACGTCGCCCAAGCATGTTGCATACGCTTCGTCGTCGTGCGGAATTTTATCACTTCATGCGTGATTATATGGAAGCCCACGATTTTATCGAAGTCACTACGCCAATTCTAGCTAACTCCAGCCCAGAAGGTGCACGTGATTTTCTTGTGCCATCCAGACTTCGTCCAGGACAGTTTTATGCCTTACCTCAAGCTCCCCAACAGTTCAAGCAACTTTTAATGGTTGGTGGAATTCCTCGTTATTATCAAATCGCCCCATGTTTTCGCGATGAGGATCCACGCGCCGATCGTCTATACGGTGATTTCTATCAGCTCGATCTCGAGATGTCTTTCGTCGAAGAGGGTGAAGTGGTGCGCACCACTATGGAGCCATTGATTAAATCTTTGGTTACCGATTTTGCTCACAAGAAATTACTCTCAGAAGAAATTCCACGTATTCCGTATCAGGAAGCTATGAATCGTTTTGGTGTCGATAAGCCAGATCTCCGTTATGGTATGGAATTAATCGATCTGAAAGAAGCTTTGAAAGACACTAGTTTTAAAGTTTTCCAAACTGAATCCGTCAAGGCTATTTGTGTGAAAAATGGCGCCACCCTTTCGCGTTCTCAAATTGATAATTTTACTGAAAAAGCTCGTAAGCTTGGTGCGGGTGGTCTTGCTTACATCATCTATGAAAATGATGAAGTGAAAAGTCCAATTGCTAAATTCCTCACCGAAACAGAACTAGCTAAAATCAAGGAACTCACTGGTGCGGAAAATGGTGATGCGGTTTTCTTCGGCGCTGACTCACTCTCAAAAGTTAATAAGGTTCTCGGTCAACTTCGTATCGCTTTTGCTGATCACTTTAATTTGAAGGATGATAACGTTGTCGCACTTTGCTGGATTGTGGATTTTCCATTCTATGAATGGGATGAAGGCAAAAACAAATTAGACTTCGGTCACAACCCATTCTCTATGCCAAAAGGTGGACTTAAGGCTCTTGAAGCCGCCGAGACTGATGCCGAAAAGCTTGCCATTGTCGCCGACCAATACGATATGGTGATGAATGGTTTTGAAATTTGTTCCGGGGCTGTCCGTAATCACAGTCCAGAAGTGATGTACAAAGTCTTCGGTATTCTCGGTTACGATGAGAAATATGTTGAAGTCCGTTTTGGTGGTATGTTAAATGCCTTTAAGTTTGGCGCCCCTCCTCACGCTGGCTGTGCCTTTGGTATCGAACGCATTTTTATGGTCTTAAATGATAATAAAAATATCCGTGACATTGTGGCCTTCCCGAAGAACGGTTCTGGTGTCGATCTTATGATGAGCTCGCCATCCGTCGTCGATCCAATCCAGCTTGAAGAAGCTCACCTTCAAATCGTGGAAGATGAGGAATAAAAAAGAAACAAATAAAAATCCGGCTCCAAGGCCGGATTTTTTTAGGCAGAATCTTTTTAGAAGAGCCAGAGTGCGGCGAAAATTCCAAGAGATAAAATCACGCGGTAGACGCCGAAGCTTGGGATTGAATTTTCTTTCTTGAAGTATTTCATCACAATTTGCAGTGCGATTAAACCGGAGACAAAAGCAACCAGGTTTGAAAGTAAAAGCATGCCTAAGTTGCTGGTAATATAAGCTCTCGAAGAACTTGAAAGTAGAGATTTGCCACAAACTGCAATCATGATTGGAAGGCTAGCCAGAAAAGAATATTTAGCCGCCGACTTTGAATCAAGCCCCATTACGCGACCCATGATAATGGTCGAGCCGGAACGGGAAACACCAGGAATCAAAGCAAAAGTTTGCGCTAAGCCAATCGCTAAAGCGCGGCCCGGAGTTAATTCGTTTTCATCTTTTAGTTTCGATAAATGTGGTAATTTGTTTACAAAAATCATGATTAGCCCGACGAATCCCATCGCAAAACCAATCGTAGTGAGGCTTGAGAAGAATGGTAGTTTTTCAATTACTTTTGAAAGTACTAAGCCGATGATGCCAGCTGGAATCGAAGTGATTAGAATATTTAGTGCTAATTTATAATCTTTTTTCACAAACACGCGTTGTAAAATTTCCCAAATCGTTTGGCGGTAATAGAAAAGTAACGCAAAAAGCGTACCAAAATTAATTAATTCCAAAAAGAAATGAAAATCTTCCGCGCGTCCACCCGCACCCAAAATGCGCTGGGTGATTTCGAGATGTCCAGAGGAAGACACCGGAATAAATTCAGTAATACCTTGCACAAGACCTAAGACGGTCGATTCTAAAATGTTCATAGTTTTATTATAGTCTCCGGCCCCCATCTTTACAATCTATGAAAATCATGTATAATATTTCACAAGTATATTAATCATTAAATCGTTTTAAACAGGAAACTATAATGCCGATTATCAAATCTGCAAAAAAGGCAGCTCGTCAAGCAGTCAAACGCACTGCAAAGAATCAACAGATTAAGAAGTTCATCAAGAACGCTCTTAAAGCTTTTAAAGCTAACCCAACTGCTGAAAATCTTTCCAAAGCTCAATCTGAATACGACAAGGCTGCTAAGAAAGGCCTCATCAAGAAGAACACCGCTTCTCGTCGTAAGGCTAGCTTGGTGAAAATCGCTAAGGCTTCTAATGGTGCCAAGGCAGAAACTACTGCTAAGAAAGCTACTGCTAAGAAAGCTACTGCAAAAAAGACTGTCGCTAAAAAGACTACCGCTAAGAAGACCACCAAAAAGGCTGCTTAGTAAAAAGACCTCTCCGGAGGTCTTTTTTGATTTAGATTTTTTATTTTAGGAGCCAGTGAAATCCTTAGAAACTTTCAGTAGGAAATTAGAATTCAGCAGAATCCTTAGAAATTCTCAGTAGAAATCCCTCGAGCAGTGTCCAGGGTTCTTTACTAAAATCGGTAGATTTCACTAAAACATCAATCTTCGCTAATTCCTTCAGGATAGCACGGGCTTTTTGCGGATTACGCTCTAGCAAGTCACAAGCCTTTTTCGTCCAAGCTCCAATCGTCGCATAAGGATCGTTATCGGATTCAATAGATTGCAAATTTTTTACCGCGCGCCTGCCATCCGTCATCGCCAAATCGAAAATTCGAAACACTACATTACGATCCACTGTCTGCTCAGCCGCGGCAAAAGTTTCGAACCGAATTTCCTTGTTGGTTTTCGCGAGCTTCATTAATTCTTTATAAATCGCTCCGCGTTTATCTAATTTGGTTTCAAGCAATACGATTTTATGTGGCGTATCAATCAAGCTCGGCAGCTTCTCCACCAAATCTTTTTTCAAAAATAAATCCTTAATCAAGATTCGACGCTCCGCCTCAAAAAAAGTCACACCGAGAAAAATCGATTCCAGTTCTGCCAGGCTGATATTATCCGCATCGATAATCTCGATTTTTCCCCCCAAAATCATCCGAGCTTTTTGTTCAGCTTTTTTGCGATCCTCTCCGTCGAAAATATAAATCATTTAGGTCCTAAAATTTCTTTTGACAGTATGGACAAAGGTGTGTGCCACGTCCCGCAACTTTAATTTTAATAATTTCCGTACCACATCGTTCACACGGTTCACCCTCGCGACGAAAAACTTTGGCAAATTTAGTTAAATAATCACCCTTCGTACCATCAGCTTTCACGTAAGTGGCCATCGTACTACCACCAGAATCAATCGATTCCTGCATCACCGTGCGCGCACCAACCAAAAGTTCATGGATTTCTTCATCGGTCAAACTTTCCACGATACGTTCCGGATGAATTTTGGCAAAATAAAGTGATTCGTCGACGTAGATATTCCCCAAACCACAGACCACTGTTTGGTCTAGAATCGTCGGCTTAATCAAAGCTTTTTTATGTCGCATCAAATTCTTTTTGAACTCTTCATCCGTCATATTCCACGGCTCTTTGGCGAGCTTCTTGATAAAAGGCTCATTTTCTACTTCACTAGTTTCTAGTACTTTACAAAAACCAAATTTTCTCTGATCGTTAAAATAAAGCGTGCCGATTTGTTCTAGTTCACCAGAAGAATCTTTATCGCAAATTTCAAACTCCACTCGCGTTTGCTTATTCGGTAAACCTCCATAAAAACTTTCGCTAGGATGCCCGCCCGAAAAACCATCCTTGTCGAACAATTCCGTTTTAAAGTCACCTTGTGAAATCATCTTCACGAAATCTTTACCAGATTCGGTTCCTAGATTTCGATAAATTAATTGCCCGGTCATTCTCAGATGCACCATCATTGAAACGCCATTTTCGAAATCAAAAATCAAGGCTTTGCCAAATCGGCGCATGCCCAAAATCTTTTGTCCTTCGATTAATTCCTTTGGTCCATAAAAAGAGGAGAGGGAACTAATTTTGACTTTTCCCACAGATTTATGTTTAGTAAATTTCAAAACCCCCCTGAGGATTGTTTCAACTTCTGGTAACTCTGGCATATCTCTATTATAACCGCGTTGGTTTTCCTTGCAAGCCCAAGATGATTATGTTATATTTTAAGAGGAAAAGAGTCAAAAATGCAAACAAATAATCAAAATTCAAATTCACCTATTAATCCTAAACTCGGTAGTAGTGTCACTAATGCCATTAAAAACGCCGAAGCTGGCGAGCTGCCGGCCCTTGATGATATTAGTAATATTACGAACCGGGTAGTCGAAAAAATCAAAGCTAGTGAAAATATTTTGATTGCGCTCTCCAAAAATCCGAATATCGATGAAATTTCGGCCGCACTTGGTCTTGCTATGATTCTTGACACCATGCGAAAGCATGTCACGGCGATCTTTTCCGGTCAGGTGCCAAATGTTTTGCAATTTTTGAAACCAGAAGAAACTTTCGAAAAAACCACCAATAGTTTGCAGGATTTTATTATCGCCCTCAGCAAGGATAAGGTTGATCATATTAGCTATAAAATCGAAGGTGATTTTGTCAAAGTTTACGTCACTCCATATAAGGCCACCATTGGCCAATCCGACCTCAGCATGTCTCATGGTGATTACAATGTCGATCTAGTAATCTGCTTTAATGTGATTTCTGGCGATGAGATCGACCCAGCGCTTTCCGAGTATGGTCGCATTATGCACGATGCCACTGCGATTAATCTCACTGTCGATACCCCAGGTCGTTTCGCTGAACTCGAATGGCAGGATTCTAATGTTTCCTCTATCTCTGAAATGATTGTGGGTCTGGCTGATAGACTTGGGTTAGCCAGCTTTAGTGAGCAGGTTGCAACCGCTCTCTTAACTGGTATCGTCGCTTCTACGGATCATTTTTCTAATCCACGTACTTCATCAAATACTATGTCGATCGCCTCGAAATTGATGTCCTTTGGTGCCAACCAGCAATTAATTTCTTCTCAAATTATGGAGAAAATAAAAACTCCAGACGAGGCGCAAGCTCCAGTCACCCCTGCTGCTGCTGAAGCTCCAGCCGCGTCAAATCTTGCGAGCGCCGAATCTCAAGTTGCTGAAGCTCCAGTCGCG